>Ga0137404_10000238_pt1 | contig 35817 bp, 25 predicted proteins | sample CZOMad2_1_16fung_FD_108285 | JGI IMG/M metagenome (GOLD analysis project Ga0137404, IMG submission 108285) | Vadose zone soil fungal communities from Angelo Coast Range Reserve, California, USA - CZOMad2_1_16fungal (Illumina Assembly) | ecosystem: Environmental > Terrestrial > Soil > Vadose... | reverse complement strand
TGGTCACCCATGATGAGTGACACGCAAAGCAGGTCATGTTCGAATCGCGATGCGCGAGTTGCTTATCGTCTGCCGGAACGTCGCCCCAGGTCGCGTTGTCGGTGCGCATGGTCTTCGCATAACGCGACTTCACACTGTAATCCTCTGCATGCGGCGCGTTCGGATTGATCGTGTCGGACGTCTGTTTGACCCGCCACCAACGGCCCGGAACGACGATCGAATTCTGAATAATGTCGCCGGCTTTCAAAGCGATCTCGTTGCCATTCTCGTCCTTCCGCTTGCTGTCAGTCTTAATGGGCTGAAACAAAAACTGTCGCCCACCTTCCGGAGTACGAAAGCGAATTGTCGCGAGATTACGTTTAGGACCCTCTGCGAACTTGCCGTCTCTTATGCTCGTGCCCGCGGCAAATCCGGAAGTAACCAGCGTCGCTCGTTCTCGAATCGTGCCGTGACAGTCGATGCAACCGATCTCGATCGCGGCGCGCGGTTCGTTGTAAAGAATTCCGTTGCCATGCTCGTCCTGGCGAAAGTGGCAATCGACGCACTGCATGCCTTTCTCTAAGTGAATGTCGTTGAGGTGGACTGCCTTCTTAAATCGATCCGGATCGTCAGCAGACACAACCGTGTTCTTCGCGTCGAGCAGATTCCCCTCCCGATCTCTCTTAAAGACCTGCCGAAAAATCCAGCCGTGTCCGTGAAAGTCGGCGAACTGCGTGCGCTTGAGCTGACTGTTGAATTCCACCATGCCGGTCTTTTGCAGGAAGTCAGGTTCCGACCAGAGACCACGCAGGCTCGAACCTTCAGGATTGCGGTTGAGTTTTCTCTGCTCCTCGGCGGGCGAAGGGTCGTGCTGTTGCGCCGGGTACATCTTGTCGCCGTCGGTTTCGTTGTCCCACCAGATCAAACCGAGATACGACGCGACCATGTTCTCGCCCGGATGCATGTGACAGACCATGCACTGCGAAGTCGGAATGCGGCTGGTTAACTGATGTTTGATTGCGTGGCCCGATTCATTTTTCGGAATGCTTATGTCTGCCGACTGCGACATACCGAGATTGCCGGCCGTGCTGTAAGTCGCCGAATGCCGCGGATCGCGATCGTTCGCATAGATGACGTGACAGGCCGTGCATCCCGATGAACGATAATCGCCGGGATGATCGTTCGTGCCGAGAAAGTTGAGCGTCGGATCATGCAACCGGGTCTTCTGCAAGCCGAGATAAACCGGATCAGTGCGTTGCGCGGTCCCCAAACCGCGGGCGCTTAGTCCCTTGTCCGGTTTGCCCGCATCCTCGTCCTTGTCAGGCAGGCCAACTTCCAGACGACGCTTACCGCCGCGTTCAAAGACGCGCAGGACATTGCCTGGCTGCGATATTTCCCAACGCGGAATCGGATCGAGAAACGATAGAACGCCTTTCGCCCTGCGCTGTTCTCCAGTTGGCTGCGGGATTTGAATAAGTCTTTGTGGCGCACCCGCTGCGCTGTAACTTTCGCCAAAGTTGGTGTCTTTGATGGGAAAGCCGCCGTTGTTGTAAAGCGCCGCGCCCCACAGCATCGCGCCGTGTCTCATCATGCTGTTCGAGACTCCGTTGGTCTGGGTGCTGTGACACTCAGAGCTGCCACAGGTCTTCGCCGCAACGCGCAGATCGCCGGGGTTGATGAAGCGCACGAACTCGGCACTCTCCCGGTTGAGCAGCGGTCCGGATCTTTCTGGAATCTTGAACTTTCCGTTGTGTTCCCATTCGCGTGGGAAGCGCGGCCTCACGTGCGCCGCGTCTTTTTCGGTCGCAACCGGATTGCCGCCGTGGCAGGCAGTGCAAGTCAGCCCTAAAGCGTCCTTGCCGTGATCGAGCTTATCCAGAGTCGAGGTGGGACCGAACCTGTGCATCGGTTCGATCTGGTCGTGACATTTGAGACAGCCTTCGAGGGCTTCGGTGGGAGTTGGGGAGTTCGAAGTAGCTCGCGTTGAAACGACGATGGCAGCGCAAGCGATCATCGCAAAGATGGTGGTGAGCTTGATATGTATACCGTTCCCGTTCATCAAAATAGACTTTAACCTGTTTAGAGGCGGGCTACTGCCCGCCCGACTTTGCGCCACAGAGAACGAAGGCGGGCGGTAACCCGCCTCTAAACACCCTGAGCTTTTCCAACTGCCAGCTCTTCGTCTTTCCAATATGCCTGCCAATCAATTTCAATCGGAACTTCGCCTGATTTGTGCGGCAAATACGCTCGATAGCTCGACCACTTCCAATCGGCTGGATGTTCGCACAAGCCAGCCCTCACAGGATTCAAATGAAGATAGTTGAGCTTCTGTCTGATGAACTTGTGACTCCAGAGATCAATCACCGAGGGATCTTTCTGCCAGACTGCATGGGTGTGTTGCCGTTTCTGCGGATTCGCCAATTCAAGTTTCTTTAGCGACATTAAATGCTTTTCATCACGCAGCCAAGCTAGGATCTTCCGAGCCGAATTCCCTCGCACGCGGTGCAGCCATTCACTAATCGTACTGCTCCGACTATTGACTATCGCATGAACGTGATCTGGCATTAATACATAACCGATCAGCTTATAAGGAAATCTCTGTCGAACTTCACCCAGAACGTCAACGAAAATCTTGCAAGCCTCGTCGCTGCCGAAAACCGGCACGCGGTTATATGTAACCAACGTTACATAGTGAAACGTATTCGACTCGTTTGACTTGTAAAGGTTCATATTTCAAAAACGGGCGGGCGGTAGCCCGCCTCTAAACGAATCGTTAGTTTGTTTGTCTCAAAAAACAAACTTCACTTGTCCGAACAGCGAAAACAGCGGCTTGCTCGGATTAATGACCGTATTGTCCGCGGTGCAAAACTCTCTCAAGTTCGCCGGGCAATCGCTGTCCGCGTTCGTGTAGATATCGCGAAAACCGCGTCCTGGTTTCAACGTAGCCGCGCCAAATGTCAGCGTCACGTTATTGATTAGCAATGGCCGGTACGCGACGCCCACGCTGTAGTCCCAACCGATCTCGTGCCGAATGTGCGGTTGAAACAGAATGTATTCCAGGGACTCGGTGCGATGAAAACGCAGATAGTTGGCGTTGAAGATCGCTTTCAACCTTTGCGTGATCTCAACATCCACGCCGGCGTTGTAAATAAAGATTCCGGGATTGACGAAGTTGGCCTGCCCTTCGATCTTGCTGCTGCGCAGCGAGGGCAAAATGCTGTTTGGCTGCACCAGGCCAACGCCGGTCTGCGTCAGGCGGATGCCGTTGCGGTTCCAAAACGAAAACTGTCCGCCGACAAAATTCGGATCGTCAAAGATTGCGTCAAAGCCGTTAGCCTTTCCGTCAGTCGGATTCTTATCGCCCTGGGCCCAGAAGAACGACCCGCGAAAACGAAAGTAGTCTTTATCTACCGACGCTTCAACCGCCGCCATCTGCGAACTGACATGCACGCCACGTCCGGCAATCGGATTACGATTGTCGCGACCGAAAGCGTAGTAATAAGAATTCGTCAGATTCAAACGCCCCAGATGCCCATCACCGTTGATGCCCACGTAGCCAACTTTGATCGAGTGCGGCCGCGCGTCGCCGATCAAAGCAGGCCGGACCAGAAACCCGTTGCGATCGAATTTGCGGCTGGCCCGATCGTCGTTGTAAAGCGCGCTGGCCTGAATCGTGTAACCCTTCTTAATGAAATCCTGACGAAAAAGATTCGCGATATACACGTTCTGTTGGCGCCGATCAAATCGGTTAAGACCACTGTTCGTGTCTTTCTCGAGCTGGGCAAAATACGCGAAATTGAATTGGTAACGATTGTTATCAAACGCCCCGAAGATCCGTCCTCCCAGATTGTTATCTGAGAAGATAAAGCCGCGAAAGTCCGCCACAAAAGGCTGAATCCCAACGCGTGCCGAGATAAAATCAAAGTTCGCGTTGACGTCTGTTAGCTTCACTTCCGCGAAGGCTTCTTCCAAAGAGAACTGCGTGTCCGTCCGATTTGTACCGCGTCGCACATCGATATTCACTACTCCGTTTTCACGCGCGTTGAGATAATTGGGCAGACTGAACGTCGGCGAAATCTTGATCGCCCAGTCGCGTGGTTTGAAGGTCGAGTCACCATGAAATAGTTCCAAAGTCACCTGAAAAATCTGATTAACTGTTAGCTGTTCGGGCTTGCCAAAGAATTCAGCGCTGCCGGTGCGAACGCTACTGACGTCTGATGGTTTCGGTGTGCGGCTCAAGTCAACCGTGGTCGAGCTTACGGCCGAAAAAACCATGAACGTCTTGTTCCCGATGATTGGATAGTCGCCTTTGATCCAACTCTGATTGTACGGGTCGTACCAGCGGCCCCTCTGGAATGGAATGTCGCGGCCGCGCGCGCCCTTGTCGCCGTAACGATCGTATTCGGGAAAACCAATGCGCCAGCGATCGCGCACCGGGCGGCGATCGTTTTGCGTCTGCGGTTCGGATGCGACACTGTTTTGTCCGGCAGCGCCGAGAGGTTGACGTCCGGGAATGTTCACCAGAGATGTTTCGGTCCGCTTCTCGACGGCGAAGTCGACGGTTGTTTCCTTGCCATCTATGACGATGACATTCTCTAAAGAGTCGTCACGAATTAAGGCGTGCTCGCCGTAATTCTTCGTCTTGTCGAACTTCGCTATGTAGGGAAGCTCGACGCTGAGGCGATATGCGCCCGGCCGGAGCTTCAGCGAATACCGCCCTTCGCCGGCGACGCCGGTCCGACTGACTTTGCTGGTAACCTGATTTGTGGCGACGAGGATAACTCCCGCGGGAGCGGCCTTAACGACGCCAGTCACCGTTCCCCGTCTTTGTCCAAATACCAACAAAGGAAGGGCCAGAGCGAAAGCCAGCACTATTATTAGCCGCGCCAAGATTGATCTTTTTGTAGCACACGAGTTGTGACCCGGCAATAAGAATTTCGCTGCGGGTCGCGGTCTGAGAAAAACGTTTGACTCACGCACGTTTAATGATAGATTGCCAAAGCCCCCGGGAACGCATGATGAGAGCCAAGCTTTTCGGAAAACGCACGCGCTTCCTGCTGCCAACATTTGCCTGCGCGCTTTTGCTCGTTGGCCTGCAAGGCTTTTCCTACAACGCTCATTCACAAGGCAACAAGTTAATCCTGATCAGCGAAGAGACCTCGACACGCGCGGTGGCGATCGATTCAGTGACGCAGAAGCATGAGCCTTTCACTACGACTTCAGCGGTCCAGTGGGGCTCCGATAGCCGCACTCGCATCATGGTCTTTGCTATGGGCTTGAGTTTGCAGCCGGGCGAAGGAGCCTCGGCCGTTACGGCAGATGCCGAAGATGGAACGCACCACATTCATCACTTGCCGGTCGAATACGTTGGGCCGGTGCCTGAGCAAGAGTGGGTCAGCTCGATCGTCCTGCGGCTCGACGATCAGTTGTCTGACGTGGGCGACGTTCTGGTTGGAATCAGTTATCACGGGACGCTGAGCAATCGCGTGCGCGTCGGTATCGGTCACGTCGGCGATGGCCCGCCTGAGGACGCCGGGGCGATCCCAACACCCGGGACAACCGCGCCGCCGATTAAACCGGCTGGTACGGCCGGCACACTCAGCACATCCGACGTGCAGACGATCATTGCTCAGGCCGTTTCGACCGCCGCCCAGTTGAATCATCCGGTCACCGTCGCCGTAACTGATCGAGAAGCAAATGTCCTGGCCGTTTTCACGATGACGGGAGCGCCAGCCTCGACCCAATTTCGCGGTGGCGGGCCCGGGCCTTCACAGGTTCCCAACCCGTTGACCGGGTTTGTTCCAATCGGGTTGGATGGAACTGTGGTGCCGTCGAAATTCGCGGCAATCTCGAAAGCAGGCACGGCGTCTCTGTTCAGCACCCGCGGCAATGCCTTCACTTCGCGCACGGCGGGCTTCATCATCCAGGAACATTTTCCGCCGGGAGTTGATTTTCGCACTGGCGGTCCGCTCTATGGCGTGCAGTTTTCTTCCCTTCCGTGTGCCGACATCCAGAGGCCCGGGTTGCCACTCGGGCTGAGTGGCGATCCCGGCGGCGTGCCGATTTATAAGAATGGCGAAGCGGTCGGCGGCGTCGGCATCGAAGGCGACGGCGTTTACACAGTCGATCGCGACCCTACGGATTTCGATCAGCCGTTCGAAGAAGTAATCGCAGTCGCCGCCGCCCGCGGTTTTGAAGCTCCCCCATTGATCCGTGGCGACAACATTCTCGTCGATGGGATTCGCCTCGCCTATCTCAACGTCAACAACCCGCCAAACCCGGCCACCATCCCGTTTGGAAGTTTGCCGGGTGCGTTAGATCCATTACCTCTGCTTCGCGGCGCGCAACCATCACAATTCACCGCGGCGCTGGTCGGCGGCATAGCCGGCGAAGTGGACAGCCGTTTCTTTCCCTTTGTTGGCAGCCCGGTGGTCACGGCAAACTCGCTCACTGCCGCTGATGTAAGCACGATCATCGCGCACGCTGCGCAGCAGGCAAACATTACACGCGCGGCCATTCGCCAGCCACTCGGCAGCAACGCCCGAGTATCGATCGCCGTGGTCGATACCAACGGCGTTGTTTTGGGGTTGTTCCGCCAGACCGATGCCCCTCTGTTTGGATTCGACGTGTCAGTGCAGAAGGCGCGCACGGCGGTATTTTTCTCGCGCGCGAATGCCGGAACATTGTTGACCGGCGCAGGCTTTGGCGCTTACGTCAGCCGAGCGGCGAGTGACGGCATCCAGCTTAACGGAGCCATAGCGCTCAGCGATCGCGCGATCGGGTTTCTACATCGACCGTTTTTCCCTGATGGCATCAACAACACTGCGCCGGGCCCGTTTAGCCCGCCGATCGATCAATGGAGCGTTTTCAATGTCGGACTGCAGCTTGATTTGATCAAGACTGGACTGCAAGGGATCTTGAGTGGTGGGGCCGGGCTGTGCACATCGATTCCGAGTCTGCCAAACGGAATTCAGATTTTTGCCGGCAGCATCCCGCTCTACCGGAACGGCGAATTGATCGGTGCGATTGGGATCAGCGGCGATGGCATCGACCAGGACGATCTGATCGCCGCCGCCGGCAGCGCCGGATACACGCCCGCCGCCGCCGTGCGCTCTGATCAGTTTTTTGTGCGCAGCGTGCGACTGCCTTTTGTGAAATTTCCGCGCAGCCCAAACCTTTAGCCGTCCGTTTGCGACGGATAGGAGTACGGAATGAAAACCCTGGCCCTGGCAAGTAATCGCGCGCAGAAACTAATCTGGATCTGCGCTCTTATTGCCACGTACTCGGACGCTCACATCGCTGCCTCTCTCTCTCACCGCAAGCCCAAAGTTCTTCATTATGGGCCGGAAAAGGTAACCTTGACCGGCAAAGTCTTTGCCAGGACATTCTACGGACCGCCAAATTATGGAGAGAATCCGAAGCGCGATAGTAAGGAAAATCAGTATATCCTGCTGCTTGATTCGGCTATAGATGTAGTTACGACTGGATCCGATCCAACAGACAAAACCGAGCATGGGGTTAAGAAAGTAACGTTGGTAGTCTCGGACTTCAAAGCCCACCCGCTGAAACATCTGCTTGGTAGTCGAGTCAAGGTCGAGGGCACACTCTTTCATGCGACCACCGGACACCACCACACCAAAGTCTTACTTGAAGTTTTCTCGATCAAGAGAGCCAGATGAAGCCAGGATTCGAGGTGCGAAACAGCAGCTCCATTATAATTGGCGCACTGATCTTGACTGTGCTCCTCGTGGGCAATCTGCTGAGTCATGCCCAGACGCCTGATGCCCGGTCGCTTGGCATAATCCGATTAAAGGTGAAGTACAAATCGGGCGGCGTCACCAAAGAGCTGCCGCGCAAACGCTTCTTTCTAATCAAAGGTACGCTCGACGACAACCGGATGCTCATCGACAGGATCAAGCAAGCGGAGGTGATATCGCGCGAGTGTTACTACCGGAGCAAGGGTGCGAGTCTTCCCTTAATTAGGTGGCTGAATGAATACGATTGCGACTCAGTTTATTGCCGCGAGATTGAAGCCAGGTATTTGAGTGGCAGTGACACAGTGCCGGAATTTCAGGCTGCCTACAATCTGGGGTTGCGCGAATTCAAGACCCCGGAACTGGCGCGGCGTTGGTTGACTGTCAATCTCTCGGCGGACATTCGCGAGGGTTTCTATAGACAGAAGCAGGAAGTTCTGGGCGCGTTGGTGAAGCAATCAGAAGCTGCGACGAAGACGAGGGTCATGTCGGTAATGACCGATCGTAAGGGCACGGCCTATCTCACCGACATCGAACCGGGAACGTACACGATTTCTAATCTCGTCGGCAGCGAAACCGGAAAGACCAGCATCTTGTGGGCCTGCGAGAAAGAAGTTAAGGCCGTTAATTTGGCGATTGCGTTGCGGCCTTTGACAGTGTCGAATGAGAAAGATCCGAAGTTGAAGTGCGAGATCGTTGAGCGGCCACTGCCGGTTTGTGAGAAGTGAGCATCGTGATTGAGTGATGGCAAACGGGGAATCTAAACGCAAAGGCACGCAAAGGGATCCGCAAAGAACGCAAAGAGATTTCCTTTGCGTTCCTTCGCGAAAACCTTTGCGACCTTTGCGTTTGAAGATTTTTATTCTCGTGCTGGTCCTCGCGATCGGGACGGTTGCTACTGCCGATCAAACCCGACGACGAAAAGCCATCAACAAACCTCCAACCCAGCAGCGGCTACCCGCGCCCGTGAAGTACTCTGCCTTCCTCCACTCATCCGACAAACACAAGAGTCTCGCCTGCAATGCCTGTCACAAAGTTCCCACTGCCTGGACGGCAAAGCGCGATTTTCCTGATGTAGCTGACTTTCCAAACCACGATGCCTGTGTCCGTTGTCATCGACCGCAGTTTTTCACGCGACAAGCGTTGGCCGGCTCCGGTCCCGCCATTTGCACCGTCTGCCACCTACGCGCGGCACCGCGAGAGGATGGTCGTTTTGCGTTCGGCAAACCGAATGTCACGGGTCAGGCAATAAGATTAAAAGATGAACGTCAGTTCACGATCGAGTTTCCGCACGACAGACATCAGAACGTAATCGCTGCAACTCGCCCGGACCGCGGCACTAACCAGGCCGTCAGTTTCATCCGCGCTTCGTTCTTCGAATCACGAACCGACGATCAGAAGAGACCTGATTACAACAACTGTTCCATCTGTCATCAAAGAAATGACTACCTGTTTATCGCGACGCGCTCGGCGCTGCCTGACGCCAGGACCGAGCCTTACATATTTTTCAAAACGATGCCCCACAGTCACGACTCGTGCTTCAACTGCCACTGGAAAAACCAGAAGCCGACCAGCGACGATTGCGGGGGTTGTCATAAACAGACGGCCACGTTCCTCGCGAGCGATGTGCCGGTGCGAAAGTCTGCCAGGTTCAACCATGAAGGCGGCGGCAAGGGCGGCGATCATGCGGTTGAATGCACGACCTGTCACATCAATATTACCCGGGCCAGCACACTGCGCGGTCTTACTCCGGACGTGTCGATCGTCAGTTGCGCGACCTGTCACAACGACAACAAAACTATTACCTATAAGACGATCGTGACGGTCGAAAGTGAGTTGGCGCAGTTCAAGAAAAGCGGCGAGTGTCAGTATTGCCATACGCCCGACGTGGGAAAGAAGAAACCGCCCGCAAGTCATGAAGCAGCGGTGAAATAAGGCAAGGCAAGCCAAAACACGGTGAATACACAACCGGATAAATTTGGGAAAGAGACAGATGCGGAAGGCTGCACTCAACGAGCTCGCGTTCTGCGGGCGGCGGAGTGTAGCCCCGGGCGTAAGCCCGGGGTGCGACCCTCGACTACCGAACGGAGCCCCGTTAGGGGCGAAAGACCTGCGGTGACATCGATCGGGCTTGGCGCTTTCTGTCGCCCTCTGCGAGGGCTCAAGGAAAATATTAGGAACCTTAACCCCGGGCTTGCGCCCGGGGCTTCTCTCTGCCGCCATCTGCGATGGCTCATTGCGAGGTGCTTTCCGCAGAGAAAAACTGCTTGCGCATTTTTTACTTCGCTCCTTTTCCTTTTGCCTGTTGCTTTCGTTTACCCGCAGGGAAACGATTCCGACTACTCAAAGTTCTTGCACACCAGTCAACGTCACGCGGCCGTTGCCTGCTCGAGCTGTCATCATCGTAATGACAATTCCGCTCGGCCCAGTTTCCCGGGTCACAAAGATTGCACGGGCTGTCATCTGTCGCAGTTCACTACGCCAAACGTGCCGATGTGCTCGATCTGCCACACGGATGTTAGCGGCAACAGTCCACCGCTGAAGGGCTTTCCTGACAGATTCAAAGAGAGTTTCAATGTGAAGTTCGATCACGCCCAGCACCTGACTGGCGCGGCGCGGCCAAAGAATGGCTGCACCTCTTGTCACGCCTCACCGTTACGTCGCGGCGCGGCGCTGTCGATTCCGGCGAACCTTGCGGCGCACGACCAGTGCTACGCTTGCCACACGCCCAATGCGCAGGCCAATGGGCGCGACCTTGCCTCGTGCAGCGTCTGCCACGATCAGAGACCTTACGGCCGAACCTCGACGGACGCAGGCGCGTTCCGTCTCGCATTTAGTCACGCGCAACACGGCGGGCGCCAGCATCTCGGTTGCAGCGATTGTCACAACTACACTGCGGGGCTGCCGCAACGCCGACAGGTCAGCTCACCCCGCGCCCTCGAACACTTCCCCACCGGAAACAACACCTGCGCCACTTGTCATAACGGCCGGCGGTCGTTCGGCGGCGATCTGGATTTCAAGAGTTGCCGGCGATGTCATGCGGGGCAGAGTTTCAGAATCGGGAATTGAGCGATGGCGATGAGGTCAGTACCACGAGCGGTAGCGACCGGGGTCTTATGCCCGGCAACTCAATCGTGGTCGATCGAGACCCGGTCGCTACCGCTCCCGGTACTGACCTCATCCGTCGAGGCTCGCCGAAGCAAACAAGCGCGCGTTTACAGCATCGAACGCAACGTGTTGACAACCTTCGGAGCACGTCCATAACATTGCGGCTCAAATGATGATCGAGACTGGGAGGGCGAAACGAATGAAACGACTGTTGATTGCGGCGCTCGTCGTATTCGGTGTGGGAGCACTTCTGTTAGTTGGAAACGCCGCACGCACTTCGGCGTCGCTGGGCCAACAAACTCCCAAAGAGAGCAAAGAGCAGCCGAAGAAAGTAAAGCTTGGCAGCGACAGCCTCGACGACAAGTGGGGCGAAGTCACCTTCTATCACGAGAACCACACGATCAAGAACTACACTCCCGACGGGAAGACGACCGGAACCTGCGTCGAATGTCATCACACGGATCAGCCGAAAGATAAGCTGACACCACCGCTGGTCACCTCGGAAAGAAATGTCGTGCTCAGTGGCGATGTTTTGAAAGATGCCGCGGCCGCGCCAGTGAAAGGCTGCCGCTCATGTCACCTGCAGGCCGGTGACGATAGCAAGCCGCTCCCCGTGATCAAAAAGAACGATAAGGATCTAAAGCTCGACAACGAAGTCGCCTATCACACCAACTGCTTTGAGTGTCACGACGCAGCGCTCAAGTCGCGGCCCGATCTGGCTGCGAAAATCTCAGGGTCTGATCCGAAGGGCTGTGTGAAGTGTCACACGGCTAAGTAAAATGGCTTAGAGTTACTTCGCTTCCAACCCAACTTCCTTTCGCAGGATTGGATAGTTCCAAATTAGGAGGCTCCCGTTGATCTTGGGCGCTGACGCTGCCAAAGCGCCAAAGGCGCCCAATGAAAAAGCAGTGAGATTTGCGTAAGGGCTGAAGGCGCGTAATGATCGCCGCCTTCGCGGCATCATTTCGCCCCGTTTGGGGCTAATTAATTCATTCCGTTCCGAAACCCAGGGCGATGCCCTGGGCTTTCACATTTCGCGCCGTTGGCGCTTTCAGCTCGGCGACCTCAAAGGAATCTTCCGCGCAGCGTTTCGTTACCTCATCGACAGCAAACTTGGATTCCAATGACGTTTGTCCTGACGGTGCTGAATGTGGCATGAGATACAGTTGGGTTTGTCTGCGGCAACCACCTGATGCCCGGCCCGAGGATCAGTTTGGCCACTGTGACATTTGGCGCAGGTCGTTCGCGGAGTGGCCAGGTCTGGTGGACTGAAGGAGTTATGACAACTCGAGCAACTCAGTTCGCCTTGCTTGTTACCGGAAAGTCCCGCCACAGCCTTCACTCGATACATGTGGACTGCATGAAACTGCTTGCTGCGCCATTGATCTTCTGTATCGCTTGCTAGACGCTCGACCTTCAGCGTCGTCTTCCTCTGGTTCAGTTCCTCAGGATCAAGTCCCGCCCACTTCCATTGACCATTAATTACGGGATAGCCGATCGTCCCGCCATGCGGCGTGCCCGCTTTCTTTCCATTGAAGAATGTTTTGTTGTTGTCGTTGTGGCATTCGGCGCACGATCGCAGGGCTCCATCAATGGCGCTGAACTCCGCGCCGCGATGCTCGGCATGACAAGCAACACAACCGATTCCGGCATTCAAATGCGGCGAGATAACTGTGGCGACGAAAGCATTAGTCGAGTGACACGAGGCGCACTTTGATTCCATGCTGGCTCTGAGAGCATGACAGGAAGTGCACGAGCCGGCGTTCGCGTGAGTTGCCACTGGCGGCGATAGCATCATGCGTGATCGAGCGTGCGCTTCAGAGATGGGCGCCGGAGCAAACGCCGAAGCATAAAAGAGCGCACCCGCCACTGACAGTAAAGCGATCGGAATCGCGCCCCACAGAATCATCGAAGCCGGCCAGCGGCGCCGGAGATCGGTAGTCGGCGCCCAGACAGATTGCGCCTTGCCGCTCGGCCGCCCGCTGAGCGGAAACAGCGGCGACGGTTTGATTGTCTTGGTGGCGTTCGTGATCCGCTTGTCCCAAAACACATCGAGGGCTTTGGAACTTGAGGCGGCGGGTTTTGCTTTTCGTGGCGACGGTTTTTTATGCGCGGCCGGCTCGCCTTCCGGCGGCGTACTCGGCGCCTCCAAATTCATAGTCGTCGCCAGATCCCAAACGCCCGATGCTTCTCTGCGGGTTACCGCATCACCCGCCGTGCCCGCGATTTGCAGCGAGACCTTGATCACCAGCTGGCCTTGCAGGAAATGGATGTTGAGCGCGAAGGGGCCAATCCCGAGGATGTCTCCATCAGCCAGCGCTTCGTATTCTTCGAGGCGCGCCCCGTTTAGCATGATCGGGTTGCCCGGTCGAAGATTGCGAATGAAATAGTCGCCGTCGGCGCTCGTGATACCCGCATGCAGACGAGAAACCGACGGGTGGTTCAGCAGCAGCTCACAGGTAGGCAGACGGCCGACCAGCACGCCCTCGGAAACGATCGTCACCGGATCAACCTGGAGGTCTTCGCGGATGATGATGAAGGTTGCTTCCATCTTTAAGAGAGTCCGAGCTCAGTAGTCAAAAGCCATTTTCAATTTGTTATTTTTGATTTCTCATTTGCCATCGACGAATTATGTTTGGAGTATCGACTTCAGTTGGGTTTCTCGTTGGGCCAGAACCCGACTGAAGTCAGTACTCTGAACGCTCGCCTGAAATGACCAATGAGAAATGAAAAATGATCACTACCTCACCTTGAAAAACACCACTTGAATGATATGCACCCCTAGAAGGGCCAACATTACCGAAGTCGAGATAACGTGCGGGGCCAGCCACGCCTTCAGCAGCCGGTGTAGATAGATCAGCGAATCAACTCGCCGCAGTGTTGCTGTCCGCTCAATTGCTTTCAAAAGCAAACTGCGTTGTTCTTTGTCATCTACCGCCGCCAGTACGCTCTTGAACATCAAACGGCTCTTTGCTAATGATGCGGTCAATTCTTCACGTTTCAGGTACTGCCTCATGAGATATGAAACCGAAAAAAAGTGCGGCCGTACTTTTCTCTTAATCAAATCACGCAGTTTATCGTCGCCTTTACTTTCGATCAGCGCCAGATCTGCGCGCAGCTCAGCTCGACGTCCTTCCAAATCCTCGATCAGCAACGGATCGCCTTCGATACTGGTCATAATGCGTGGCACTATCAGGTAACAAAACAAACCGAAGAGGCCAGTAACGATCACCGCGTCAAACCAGAGCATCAGCGCTGAGGTCAACCAGCCGCCGCCGTGACTACCACCGTGCATTAGCAGGACGATACCCGCGAGAGCTCCAAGGTAAACGTGCGCGAGCAGCCAGTAGCGCAAAGCACCCACTCGCTGGCGATAGATTGGCTTCCGCACGGTATACGTCATCACCCCAGCGATGCCCACCAGGCCAACCAGTCCCGTCACCCAACGCATCGTCAGCCAGCTTCCACGCAGGTGCTCCTTAAATCCGTAACGCAAAGCGGCCCAACCAATCAGACCAGCGATTGCGATCGTCAACAGGCCGCCGCCGATATGCCAGAGCCTGGCGATCGGATCTCTTTTGTGAATATTGCGGCCGATGGCGTGCGTTTGATCGCGGAAGACAAGGCCGAGCGTCTTTTCAATCTCGCCGAAATACTCCTGCGGGTTGACCCGGACCAGCGCGCCCGTGGGGCAGTTCTCTTCACATGAATAGGCTGGACGAGAAGCACCGGTAGGATTCAACGAAGTGCTTTCGCAAAGATTGCACTTAATCGCCACCATGTCGTCGCTTTCGACGGCCGCCGTGGGCTTCGCGACGTTGAAACTGAACAGATGGTTTAGCCGTGACTTCCAATCCAACTGAATCGTGGGCGCGCCCTGGCGGGGAACCATGGTGATGGCGTTGTACGGACACTGGGTCGCACAATCAAAACAACCGATGCAGGTGAGCATATTGATGTCCACCTGTCCTTTTGGATCGCGGAAGATCGCGCCGGTAGGACAGCCGGTCAGGCACTCAGGATCTTTACAATGCATGCACACTGAGGGCGCCAGGACGTGTTGCGTAGATTTCGATCCGATCTGCTGCGGTCGTTCGATGTGTATGCCGCGACGCAGGAGCCGCGATTGTCCATGCACCTTGTGACAGGCGAGCGAGCAATTGCCGCAGCGCACGCACAGGTCCATGTCCATTACCAGCAGGTTGACTGCGTCGACGATCCCGGTGGCGATCTCTTTCTCGGCCGCGGCCAGAGCTTTAGCCTCACCGCGCGCCGAGAGACTGGTGTCGTCATCCGCAAGAGAGAAATCGGCGAAAGCTTTTTGCACTCGATCGCAAAGTTGGGGGTCGGCGCGCAAATCCGTCAGGAGGATCTCCAGCACCTCGGTGCGGGCCATCAGGTCTGCCGAGTATTGCCAGGTTGCCTGGCCACTAAGCGCCTCTAATCCCAGGCAGTTGCCGGCGCCCAGAAAATCTTCCGGCACCAGCACTATCGGCCCCGGATTCTCGGTGATGTCTTTATAGATCGGGACCCCGCGCACCCGTCTGACCCAGCCGTTGCGAATCAGAAACAATCTATCAATCGGCTTCCCTTCCTGAACCAGCACGTGGTGCTTGCCATAGGCCATGAACTGGGCCAGATTGCCGAGCGCTACCAGATCAACCGCGCTCAAAGCCTCGCCGGCCTCTTCCTGAATTGTACTGATCGCATTTCCCAAACCATGAAGGCGATAGGTCGCGTCGACTCTCTCGGCGAATTTCTTTAATGAACGCAAGAGCCTCAGGGCCGGCCGGACCATTTCCAAAACCGTTACCTCACCGCCGCTGGAAGACGCGACGATGGTCGCGTTGCGTGGAACGCCGGCCAGAATCGACATCTCGCCAAAGCAAGCTCCCGGCTGAACCACGCCGACTCTCGCCTTCTCGCCTTCGTCACCGGTGACGTAAACGTGCGACTCTCCAGCGACGGAAACATAGAAGGTGTTTCCGCCCCAGTCGCCCTGGCTCATAATCACTTCGCCCGGCTGGTAAGTAAGCAGCCGCGCGTACGGACCGATCTGCTTGCCGCCCGACACTTTCCCCTCGGCAATCATTTTCAAATTGTTTTTGTTCTTATCGTCGAGCAGTTCCGAGACGATTTCGACGCTCTGGATGGCTTCCAGAATGGCCTCAGGGTTGGTGTTCTCTTTTGGCATGACTTCTATGAATCAGTTAGCCGCGACGAGTTCAAAAGTCAGCAACGCCGCGGATTGTTCGCAGCTTAGCACGCGACGCGCGACTGAGGGAATCCACACTCACCCGCGACGTACGGGCCGGAATATTACGGTGGTTGGCCTGTTGGATACGTGATAGCATCCGCATACTAATTCATCGATATCCGTCGTATTAGTAGTCAGCAATGCTGAGCCCCTATCAAATGCGCACCCCTTCGAAACGCTTGGTGACGACGGCGAGCATCCTTTTAATTCTGCTCGCGGCGCTCGCGTGGAGCTTCAGTCGTTTGCTGCCGCGCGTGCGCGGTTTCGAAGGGGCGCCCGCCTTGGCGAGCGAGACGGCAGAAGTCAGAAAGCAGAAGGCTGCCAAAGAAAACAACCAACTCGATCCGACTGCGAAAGCAGAAATGATCGACTCGGACAACGACGGAATTCCGGACGTAGTCGAGTTGCGCACCTTTCAGGATCGCGACAACTTTCGCCGCTGGTTTACCGCGATTGCGGAAACGCAGTTCTATCAATTAAGTGAACAATGGAACGCCGAACAACGCGATTGCGCCGGCCTGGCGCGGTTCGCGATCCGCGAAGCGTTGCGTCGTCACGACCGGCTCTGGTTCCAGAAAATGGGGCCAGGATACGAGACCGCGGCGCCGGACGTGGCCGGGTTTGATCTCGACCAGAACCCGTTGGGCGAGAAAATCTTTCGCACTGACTTTGGATCGTTTCATGAAAGCGATCTGCGCAACGGCAGGTTTTCCGAGTTTGCCGACGGCCGTTCGCTGAAGAATTTCAATAGCGTATTTATCACCCGCGATCGGCGCGAAGCGCAGCCCGGCGATCTGCTCTTTTTCTATCAACCGTGGGTGCAGAAGTTTCCCTATCACGTAATGGTTCTGCTCGGCTCGCCGCACATCGCGCCCAACGGAGCCCAGGACTGGGTGGTCTATCACACGGGCTCGTCGCCGACGGACCAGGGAACGGTAAAAAAGGTCCAGCTCTCAGTTCTTGAACATCATCCCGATCCACGTTGGCGGCCGGTGGAGAGTAATAAGAATTTTTTGGGATTTTACCGACTGAAGATTTTGCAATGAACAAAACAAGTATGGATACAACAGTCAATGAGCGCGCAAAGTGCGCGGCAGATAGTAGCCCGGGGTGGAGCGAACCGAAACCCTGGGTACCTGTCGCATTTGAGATTAGAGCCCGCTTTGGCGGGCGACAGAATCATTCCCGACAGAATTCCTGTCGCCTGCTAAAGCGGGCTCTTAATCTTGTTCCGCACCTGAACCCAGGGCGGCGCTTCGCTTGCCCTGGGCTAAATTCTTCCGCCGGCCACGCCGGCTCATTGAATATTTCCTGCTATCCAGACTCTGCTCAAACGTTCGTCGGGTTGGTTCCCGAAGGAGATTCCAATCGTGTCTGACAACAAGCCCCGCATGGGACGCTATCTCGCCACCGCGGCGATCTACCTGGCAGTCGTTGCCTCGGTCTTCGGCTTCAACGTGCTTCGCTCGCGCGCGGCGCGGCCGGCCGCGGAGGCCGCCCCGGCGCCCGCCCCGGCGATTGTCAGCACCAAGCCATACTTCTCTTTGACCACCAATCGCTCTTACTCGCCTAACGAATCGGCGCGGATGTGGGCGAGTTATCAGAACGTCGACTATCTCGACTTTCGTGTCTATCGCGTCAAAGACCCGTCGAAGTTTTTTAAGCAGCTCGACGACCCACATCAAATGGGCGAGAAGGAAAAGGAAGCGGTTTCGCAGGGCTACGGGAGTCGCGTTTCAATTCTGGAGCGCACGCATCGGCTGAAGACTTCGCTGTTCACTGCCATCAGGGATTATGTGCGCACGCATCTGTTGAAAGAGCATCGCGAAACCTTCAATCAAAAATACCGTAAAGAGCCGGCGCCCGAACAGACGCCGCTCAACGTGGCCGACTATGCCCGCGTCCCTTTGTTGAATCCGGATCAGAAGGTTAAGGATTGGCGCGAGAAGCTGCCGCCGCTTGAGAACGAATACGACAGCCGCATGGTCTCGCTCGGCAAACAAGAGCCGGGCGTCTATCTGGTCGAGGCAGTGAACGGCGACCTGCGCGCTTACTCAATCGCGATTGTTACCAACCTCACGATGATTGAAAAGACGACCAAGGACGGGCAGGTCACGGTCTACGTCGTCGATCGCAAAACCGGCGCGCCGCATGAGGGCGTCAGCGTCGAAGTCTCTAAAGCAAAAGCAACGCTGGCCACCGGCCAAACCGACAAGACCGGTGTTTTCAAGGCGGAAATTAAGGCTCCGGAAACAAATGAGCCGGCCCCCGAAGATGTCGATCCCGAAGCGAATACGAATAACGCGTACCTGATTATGGCGCACGAGCGCGACAACTTTGTCATCTCGGACGTCGAATCGTTTTACTTTGGCGGCGATGGTGGCGAGGACGACGTGCTCTCTGGCGGCGAGCTCACTAGCTATATCTATACCGATCGCCCCATCTATCGCCCGGCCCAGAAAGTTTATTTCAAAGGCATCCTGCGTCAATGGGGACGCAACGGGTACCAGTTGGTCGATAGTAAAACCGTCAGCGTCACCATCGAGGATCCCAACAACGGCAAGATATTCGAGAAGGAGTTGCCGCTTTCAAGTCGCGGCACCTTCAGCGGCGATGTCGACATCGCGGACGAAGCGCCGCTGGGCAGCTACAACATCACGGCCACAGTGGGCGAAGCAAAGTCCAGCGGCTACTTTGAAGTTCAGGAATACAAAAAGCCTGAATTCAAAGTCACGGTCAAAGGTCCGAAAGAATTTGCCGCCGTCGGCGAGAAGGTGAAGTTCACCGTCTCAGCCAACTACTTCTTTGGCGCGCCGGTTACGAACGCCGAGGTGCATTACTACGTCTACAAACAGCGTTATTATCACTGGTGGTGGGGCGACGATTCGAGCGACGAGTTCGACGACGCGGCCGGACCAGAGAACGAGGGCGGCGACGAAAACGATCCAGGCTACTCCGGCACTGATGTGGTTGCGGAAGGCGACGCCGCTCTTAATTCGCGCGGCGAAGCGGTCGTCGAATTCGAAGTGCCAAAGCCTGAAGAGAAAGACGAATGGGATTATTCGTATCGCTTTGAGGCCCAGGTCACCGACGCTTCGCGCCGAGAAATGCAGGGCGCGGCTTCGTTCGTCGGCACTCGCGGCAAAACCGTGGCCGACGCTTATCCGGAACGTTATATCTACTTCCAGGGCGATGCGGCCAGGGTCAAAGTTAAGACGGCCGACTACTCCGGCAAAGCAGTGTCTGAGAAAGTCACGCTCAAGTTCATCGAGCAGAAGTATGAAAAGGTCGAGAAGGAAGAAGAGAACAACGGCTATAAGTACAAGACCACCGAATACATTCTGCACGAACGCGAACTGGCGTCGGCCGACGTGAACACCGACAGCAAGGGCAACGCGACTTACGATTTCACCGTTCCCTCGCCCGGCAGCATTTACGTGAAGACGATCGTCAACGAGAACGGCAAACTGATCGCAAATCGCGGCGGCTCGTTCTGGGCGCCCGACAAGAAGGGCGAATGGGCTGATTTCGAGTACCGGGACTTTGACGAAAAGGCGATCAAACTTGTGCCCGACAAGAAATCTTACCAGCCTGGCGAGACGGCGCACGTGCTGGCAATGCTGCCAGCCGACAAGGCCCATCTGTTAGTTACTACCGAACTGTCCAACGTCATGACGGTGCGCCAGATCGATGCGACCGGCCGCAGCATAGTGATCGACGTACCCATCGATCGCAAATATGAACCTAACGTTTATCTCGACGTTTCGTTTGTCAAAGACAACGACATGTATAGCCAAAGCCAACTGCTGGCCGTGCCCGCGCGCGACAAAATGTTGAAGCTCGACATTGTGCCGAACAAAAAAGAGTTCAAGCCGCGCGACCTGGCGTCGTACACAATCCTGGCGCGCAACGAAGACGGCTCGCCCGCCGCGAATGCTGAAGTCAGCCTGGGCATTATCGACGAGGCCATCTACAGCATTCAGCCCGAGACAGCCGCCAACATCAAGCGCGAGTTTTACGGCAAACGTTTCGACGAAGTGCAGACCAGTCTCGCAATTCATTACACGTTTACCGGCTTCTCGGGCGACAAACCGGCGAACCTGGCGCGCAACAAATCCGGTTATCAACTAGCTGACTTTAAAAACGAGAGTTCGTACGCCGAGCCGACGATCCGGCGCGAGTTCAAGGACACTGCTTTCTGGCAACCGGACGCCGTGACCGGCGGCGACGGCAAAGCCACGGTCAGTTTCAAATTGCCTGACAACTTGACGACCTGGCGAGCGACTGCGCGCGCCGTCACAGCCGATACACGCGTCGGTTCGGCCGTGCAAAAAACGATCGCGCGCAAGGATGTGATCATGCGTCTCGAAATGCCGCGCTTCTTAACTGAAGGCGACACGGTGACTATTTCGGGCGTCGTGCATAACTTCCTGAAGAGCGATAAATCAACCAAAATCTCGCTCGAACTCAACGGTGCACAGGTCTTGGATTCGCCCAGTGAAACCGTGACGATCAAACAAAACGGCGAGCATCGCGTCGACTGGCGCGTACGCGCCGATCAGGTCGGCAAGCTGACGCTGTTGGCTAAAGCATTGACCGACACCGAATCCGACGCGGTCGAGCTGACCATGGAAATCGTGCCCCACGGTCTGAAACAGACGATGGGCAACACGACCACCCTGACTCAGAACGACGCGGAGCAAACTGTCTCTCTTGATATTCCGGTCAATCCAAACGTGCAGGCACGCTCGTTGAGGATTGAAGCGTCGTCATCAATTGCCGGCACTTTGTTTGGGGCGCTCGACTACTTGACGAGTTTTCCTTACGGCTGCACGGAACAAACGATGTCGAGCTTCCTGCCGAACGTGATCGTAGCGCAGGCGCTGAAGGACGTGCCGACGGCCAAGCTGCGCGCCTCGAACGATCTCGACAAGAAAGTGCAGAAGGGAATGGATCGCCTCTATGCCTATCAACACGGTGACGGCGGTTGGGGCTGGTGGAAGGATGACAAGACCGATCCGTTCATGACTGCTTACGTGGTTGACGGACTGACGCTGGCCGCGCGCGCGGGTTACCAGATTGATAACTGGCGCCGCGATCAGGGACGCGAAAAACTTTCCGCGATGCTTACGGCCGGCAAGCGCGACGACGGCAATCCCATCGACGATGAAACCCGCGCCTACATGATCTATGCCTTCACCGAAAGCGGTGACAGCGACGGTCATTACCTGGAAGAGCTTTACGCAAAGCGTGGCAGTCTTGGGCCGTATGGCCGCGCGTTGCTCGCTCTGGCTTTGCATGAGCGCAAGGATGGCCGCGCGAAGGAAATCGCAAACACAATCGCCGGCGCAGCGCAGAAGGATGAATTCGAAGCGCACTGGCAGACGGCGCGCGTCAACGACTATGGCCGCGATGTCTATCTGGATTCGGAAGCCACGGCGCTCTCTTTGAAGGCTTTGTCGCAGATCGATCCGGGCAATTCGTTGTTGCCAAAGGCCGCGCGCTGGCTGGTAAAGAACCGCAGCAACGGTTACTACTGGCTTTCGACCAAGGAAACTGCCTTCGCGATCTATGGCTTGACTGACTACTTGAAAGTCAGCAAGGAGCTGTCGCCCGACTATTCGTTCGAGATCTATCTGAACGGTACGCAGGTGGCGGCGCAACACGTCGGCGCCAGCGATGCGACGAACGCGCAGGCGCTGGTCATCACCAAAAAAGGCGGTGAGGTCAACAACACAAATCAAATTCGGATCGTCAAGCACGGGCGCGGCGCGCTGTATCTCTCGACCGCGTTGGAATACTTTACCGCGGACGAAAACGTGGCGGCCCAGTCGTCTCCGACTCTGAAGCTCACCCGCGAGTACCTGCGCCTGCATGTGACTGAAAACGAAAACGGCAAATCGAGTTGGAAGGTCGAACCGTTAACGGGCGAGCTGCGGTCGGGCGATTTGATTGTGGTGCGTCTGCACCTGACCGGCGCGCGCGCGCAGTACGTGATGATCGAGGATCCAATCCCCGCGGGCGCTGAGCAGGTAGCCTCGGTCAGTGGAATTTATTTGAACTACTCCACCGGGTCCTGGTCGGATTGGTACAGCAACCGCGAGTTTCGCGACAACCGCACCGTCATCTTCCAGAACTATTTTGACGGCAACGCCGCGTTCCAATATGCAATGCGCGTAGAGGTGCCCGGCGAATTTCGCGTCGCCCCGGCACGCGCTGAGTTGATGTACCAGCCAACCGTCCAGGCGAATACGAGTAACGACCGGTTGCGGATTTTGGATAAGAAGTGAGCCACGCTGGCTGCCATTGATGGGAAAGAATTCACCACAGAGACACAGAGATCGCACAGAGGACCACAGAGTTCTTCTCTGTGAACCTCTGTGAGTCCTCTGTGTCTCTGTGGTGAGAAAGGCTTTGTAAGATTCAAGATCGGAAGGACTTCGCATGAGTAAGAATATCAACGAAATTACCGGAGCTATCATTGGCGCCGCGATCGAAGTCCATCGCCAGTTAGGGCCAGGATTGCTCGAGTCTGCTTATCTCGAATGCCTTTCGCAAGAACTCGTCCTGCGTGGGATTCCCTTCGAACGCCAGAAACCACTACCACTCGAATACAAAGGTGTTCGTTTGGAATGCGGCTATCGACTTGATCTTCTGGTTGCCGGTTGCGTTGTAGTCGAGATCAAGTCTCTGGAAGCGCTGGCCCCCGTTCACGACGCACAGGTATTAACTTATCTTCGTTTGGGTGGCTGGCGCGTTGGCTTGCTCATAAACTTTAACGTCGCTGTTCTGAAAAACGGCATTCACCGAAGAGTATTAGGATATGAAATGGCCGAGGCAGCAGCATCTGGAAAGGTGTGATTATGACGACGATCAAACAATTCGTAGAAGCAGCCAGAACTCTGCTAACGAGCCCAAGCGTTCTCGGCATCCTGGCCCTTCTCTACGCGCTACTGCTCGCGACGCTCTATGGTTTTATTGCAACTCGCGTCGCAACCGTGTGGCAAGTGACCCTCACGTTCGTTTTCCTCGTGCTGATACCCATAGAGTTCTTTGTTCTGCAAGCCGCAATCCTGCAGCGCGCACGCGCGCAGAAGTTTCATTGGGCGCAAATCCTGCGCGATGCAATTAAGTTCGCGGTCGTGACTATCCCTATTGTCCTGCTGGGTTTTGGAATCGCTTACTTACTGAACAAGTGGCAGGCGCACTATCCGGCGCCGCTCGCCCCGCCGGTTATTTCTCCCCGCGAAGGCGTTCCCCCGCCCCAACCCCTCCATTGGCCGACGGTACTGTTGGCCACCTCTCGATTGCTGCTGCTGGGGGTCGCGTTGCCACTGGCGACTATCCATCTGTGGATCGAAGTCGCCGCTCGCGACGAGCATGGCGGCAAGTCAGTTCTCCTGCGCATTACCAACGCGATTGCCCGGGCCTTCGCATTTGATTCGGTTCTTACTTACGCGATGGGGCTGATCATCTTTGTCCTGGCTCCCTATGCAATCCTCTTCCTCGGCAAACCACCCAAAGGAAACAAGACGGACTTTGCGGTTTTCATTGCCCGGCTGCTGTTCGCTTTTCTATTCACACTCATTGGCTGGATCGTGACGCTGACGACGCTGGCGAAAATCGAAAGCTCGCTAAAGGTGCCCGTCAGCGCGATCGCGGATGCTCCGGCTGAGGCGCCTGCGTGAAGATCGCCTTGATCCGGATTAGCTATTTGGAACGCGTGACTCGCGCGCACGCCTGGCTGCTCGCCTGCGCTTGTGCGGCAATTTTGCTGCTCAACTTTCCAGTTCCGCGCGCCGGCTGGGCACCGAGCGCGCAGCCCAACGGGCGACCGGACGAAACCGAAGTCGACTCAGTCTTACAGGAAGCCGCAACCCTCGCGCTCGGCCAACGCGAAGGCACAATCATCGTCATGGATGCGCAAACCGGCCGCGTGCGCGCGCTGTTGAATCCGAAGGTCGCGTTCGCTGAGGCGGCCATGCCGGGTTCGACGATGAAGCCTTTCACTGCACTCGCCGCGTTGCGGGCTGGTCTGATCGATCAGGACACACGCACAGTTTGCCCCGGACGATTCACCGGTCTCGACTTTTCTCTGCCGTGCGTGCACCCGGATCATCTACCGCCTTTTACCCCTTCACAGGCGATTGCGTATTCGTGCAACTACTACTTCGCCACGCTCGGGCAGCGCCTTGGGCGCGACAACTTGATCGAGACCCTGCGACCGTTTGGTTTTGGACAGCTCACCGGACTCGAGGAAGATGCGGCCGGAACGTTGCGACCCTGCGAGACGGGGAACAGCGCGCGTGTCGCTCATCACGGATCGGCCCAGAGCGACTGCGACGCGCGCCAGGCTATCGGCGAAAGCGACCACATTAAGGTGACCCCGATTCAGTTGCTGGTTGCTTACACGGCGTTAGTGAACGGCGGGCATCTGCTGCAACCTCGTATCGCAGGCGACGGCCGGCCTGATCCAATCGAACGCGCGACGATCGAAATCTCTCCGCGGCACCGCGTCATAATCACTGAGGGCATGGCCGGAGCTGTGCGCTACGGCACGGCGCGCAGCGCTCATCTCGATTCGTTGCCACTTTATGTTATGGGCAAGACGGGAACGTCGATGCCACCCAAAGGCTTTCGCGCCCGCGGCTGGTTCGTAGGGTTTGCTGCCGGTTCGCAACCACAGGGTGAGCCGAAGCCCTCGGAGATCGATCTCGCAGTACTGGTTCTTTTGGACCGCTCGCATGGAGCCGATGCAGCGGCGGTTTCAAGATCGATCTTTCAGGCTTACGCCAATGCGCGCTCCCAAACGCTCAAGCCTGCATCTGCCTTACTCTCCAGGAATGATGACTCCGGAACCCGCGATTCAAAATCCGAAATCCGAGTTCACCTGGTGACTGAGAATGTCACCCGGGAATTGTCTTTGGAAGACTATGTCCTCGGCGTGATGCGCGCCGAAGGCAGCATGGAGACGGAACCCGAAGCGCTAAAAGCTTTGGCGATCGCGGTGCGCACTTACGCTTTGAAGAATCGCGGACGGCACGCGAAAGACGGCTATGACTTCTGTTCGACTACGCATTGCCAGCGATTTGTCATGGCGGCGGATCGGGGCAGTAGCCCGACCGTTAGGGAGGGCTCACTTCTCAATGCGGTTCGCGCCACTGAAGGCCAAGTGCTGCGCGATGATCGCGGCCAACTCGTCGAGGCTTACTTTGGCGCGTCGTGCGGCGGCGAAACGGCGAATCTGGGAACCCTCTGGGGCGTAACCCCGCCTGAATATCTGCGCGGAGTAAGTGACGAGTATTGTCTGTCTGGCCCGCATGCGCATTGGAGCGACACGATCACTCGCGCAGATTTGTTGCGTGCGCTGCAAAGCGACACTCGCACCAGTGTAGGGACGAGACTCGATCAAATTCTGGTGAGCAAGCGCGACGAGACCGGACGGGCGGAGTTTATTACTCTGGAGGGCGAGCAGCGCAAAGTTGTGCGCGGTTGGGACTTTAAGATCATTGTCGGCCGGGTGCTGGGATGGAACCTTTTGAAGAGTTCACGATTCGAAGTCACCCGCGCCGGATCGAATTTTATTTTTCGCGGCAGTGGCTTTGGCCACGGCCTCGGCCTCTGTCAGGAAGGCGCGCATGTGATGGCGGCGCGCGGCGCGAGTTTTCAGCGGATTCTGGAGAAGTATTTTCCGGGGACGGGTGTGAGGAAAGAAGCTCGCGTTGCAAGTAGATTGAGTGGCGACGAACATTCGGATCTAAACGCAAAGGACGCAAAGATTTTCGCAAAGGAACGCGAAGGTTTTGCTCTGCGACCTTTGCGGAATCCTTTGCGTCCTTTGCGTCTAAATTCCTTTGATAATCAGACGAGTTGGATTTGGAAAGCCGATCTGCTGGTCCGATCGAGCAACTCTGTCGCTGTCACTGAGCGCCGAAAGCCGCATCGCGGCGTAATGTCTATAGATCGGCAGTTACTATTGAGAGACAAGCTCCGTAGGAGCGAAATGTTTCCTGCGGCCACTTCAGATAACCAATCACATTATGCTCCTACGGAGCTACAGAATTTATCAAGAACTCTAGTCTATAAACACTCGGTCCCCACGGGACTCGGCGCAAACCAAAGATTTCTCACGATCTCCAGTGAACACTTCCGCGTGAGCTATCCTGCGACCGTCGATCGACGCGATGCCAATCAGGTCTTGAGCACGCTCGACAATGCGCGCGCTGATTTTCTGCGCCGGGCCGATGCGGCTTCGGTCTCGATTGGCGATTTGGGTTTGCTTGAAATCCGCCTCAACGACAGCACAGGGGATTTCACTGCTCGCACTGGTCAACCATGGTGGGCCGCGGCAGTTACGCGCCGAAATCGGATTGAACTGCAGCCAGTGGCCATCTTAAAACGCCGCGGAGTTTTAGTGGCGACGCTTCGTCACGAGTTAGCGCACGCGGTGATCGATAAAGCGAGCCGCAATCGCGCGCCGCGTTGGCTGGAAGAAGGATTCGCGCTTTATCTGGCCGGCGAGGGCTCGACGATTTCGCGTTACCGCGGTCGCGGCGTGCTTTCGACGGCAGAACTTGAGAAGAGACTCGAACGACCAGGCTCACAGGAAGAGATGAGGACGCTTTACGCACAGGCCTACCTCGATGTCTTCAACCTGGTCACGAATGGCGGGGAGGCGAGCGTGTGGAAGAGAATAGCCGGCAATGAGTGAGTAGTCCTCAATCCTTGGCTTGACTTAGTGTTCCTTCGTGGATCGAGTTTGTCTTGGGGAAGATGATCCACGAAAGCACACGAAGAAACACGAAACTTAGAAGGTCATAGCGATTGGTACTCAACGAATCTTGTTCGGCTTACTCACAAACGGATTATCCCGCACCCAGAACCGCCAGGGCTTTTCTATCCAGCTTTCGGCATAGTCAATCCCAACCCTTGGCCCACGCGCGATCTGGCGAGGTGAGATCGAAACCCCCTCTTCGATCCAGACGCGTTCGCCAAGCAAGTCCGCCTTATCAAGTGTGCGATCGATTCCCAAGGCCAGGCACAAACGTCCCGGTCCGCTGGTCAGCTCGTATTCCGATCGTCCGCGCCGGCGACGTCGCATGATGTCCAGACCTTCCACTGGTTCGACGGCGCGCACCAAAATCGCGTGCGGCACCTCCTCTACACTCGTAACCACATTGAACTGGTGGTACATGCCGTAAACGAAATAGACGTAAGCCGTGCCACCGACCCCAAACATCGTCTCGGTTCGATTGGTGCGACGACCGTTGTAAGCATGCGAGGCCCGGTCTTCGGGGCCGCGATAGGCTTCGGTTTCGACGATGATTCCCGCGACGCGCGAACCATTCGTGGCTGGGACCACCAGCTTCTTGCCGAGCAGATCACGGGCGACTTCGAGGACGTTTGGGCGGGTGTAGAAATCGCGAGGAAGTTTGTTCATTAGCTACGCTTTAGTCCACAGATTACGCAGATGTCACAGATTAAGAGCAGAGCTGGACTGATTTACCTCGATGAAAATGTTGAGTCTTTTCCTTAAGTCTGAGTAATCTGGGTAATCTGCGGATTACCTCACCGCATCCGCCACAGCATCACTATCGTTATCGCAAATCCAATCACCACGATCGCACGGCGAATGAACACCCGCCCAACACGTTGAGCCGTCCGCGCGCCCACGTAGCCGCCAGCAGTCGCGCCGACGGCCATTAGCAAAGCCCTCGGCCACGCCACCATGTGAGCGACCGAGAAACTAACCACCGCGACGCTGTTAATGCAAATGCCCAGGAAATTCTTGATCCCGTTAGCGCGATGAATGTCGTGTAAGCCGAGCAAACCAAGCACTGCCAACATGAGAATTCCGTTGCCGGCGCCAAAATACCCGCCGTACATAGCCGAGCAGAGCTGAATCAACATCGCGCCAACCCACCATGCCGTTGTGATCGACTTAACTCCGGGCGCCGGCAGGTGCAGCCAACGATTCACTGTGCCCTGAATCATGAACAGAACCGTCGCAAACAGAATTAATCCTGGAACCAGCCGCGCGAAGACGGGTGACGGCGTGACAATCAACAACCACGCACCCAGGCCGCCGCCGATTACGCTAATCACTCCCAGACGCATCAGCATCAGCGAGGTGTCAGTCATGTCGCGGCGATAACCAAACAAGCCGCCCATCAACCCCGGCAACAACGCGACGGTGCCCGTTGCATTCGCAACTTTGGGATCAAGCCCTAACCAGATCAGCAGCGGGAAAGCCAGCAACATGCCACCACCGGCAATCGAGTTCACGACGCCGGCAAAGAATGCAGCGACGAACATCAGGGCCACTTGAAGGAGAGTCATGATGTGGGCGACAGTGTAAAAGAAAACCACGATGGATGCAGCATCAAAGTAACCCGAGATATTGGCTTGCCAGCCAGATGAGGTCAGTACCGGGAGCGGTAGCGACCGGGTTCTCCTTCGCGGTCATTGAGTCGGTTGAGGCGTAGAAGAACCCGGTCGCTACCGCTCCCGGTACTGACCTCATCGCCACAGTCATCTAATCACGTGGTAGAATGTCCTCGCAATTCAAAACAAATCGTTCAGGAGTGAAAAATGGCAGACGTATCTATTCGTCCGAAACCAAATGGTCCTTATCTCGTTGAGGGTCCGGTAGACATTTACGACACGGCAGGAAACAAGATTGCCACCGACGACCGACCGAAGATTGCTTTGTGCCGCTGCGGAGCTTCATCGAACAAACCGTTCTGCGACGGCACCCACAGCAAGATCGGATTTCAGGCGGCCGAAACTATTAATCCCGAGAGTGCCGAACCAGCCGACTAAGTTCCGGCAGTTCTCATGCTGCGCAAGTATCTTTATGTGTCGTTGCTCGTCGCGCTGCCCGGCGCAGTTATTATTAACTCGCCGGCGGCGCGAATCTCTGCCGAGCCCCTTCCCTCAAGGCAGACGCTGCGCGTGATGACTTACAACATCCACGTCGGTGTCGGCATGGACAAGAAGCTCGATCTGCCGCGCGTCGCCTCAGTCATCAACGCTCAGCATCCCGACCTGGTTGGACTGCAGGAAGTCGATCGCGGCGTCTCCCGCACGCAACGCATCGATGAGATCGCCGAACTGGCAAAGTTGACGCGAATGGATTATGCGTTTGCGTTCAATCTGCGTTACCAGGGCGGCCAGTATGGCGTGGCGATTCTCTCTCGTTTGCCGATCATGGCCACCGATCACCGCCTCTATCAAAACACCCGAGAAGCCGAGCGCCGCGGTTTCATTCGCGCGGAAGTGATCGTTAATGGTCACGTCCTGAATTTTGTTACCACTCATCTTGATTACCAGTACGACGATGGCCGTTTGTTCGAAGCGCAACAACTTTTGAGCGCGCTGAAAGATGTTAAAGGGCCGCTCGTCGTCGTTGGCGATTTCAACGATATTCCCGCGGGCCACGCTTATCAGCTAATGCGTTATCAGTTCGGCGACGCGTGGATTGAGGGTCGCAGCACTGATGAGGGCTTTAGCTATCCCACGGACAAACCCGCTAAACGGATCGACTATATTTTCTTTCGCTCGACCGATCGGGTGCGGACCAAACGCGCTTGGATCGTCAAGACGGAAGCTTCCGATCATGTGCCGGTCGTCGCTGATTTGGAAATTAGAATGCACTAGGTCATCGAGCCTGCGGAGCAGGCGACAGCATAAAGCCTGGGGCGTGAGCCCCAGGAACCCAGCAGCAAATAGTCGGAGGCCTGTGAAACAGGCGACAGCCTTTTCCTCGTGGAGGGATGCAGCCTGTCGCCTGCTTCGCAGGCTTCTTTCGTTCGATTCTGCCTCTGACCTGGGGCTCGCGCCCCAGGCTTTATGCTGTCGCCTGCTCCGCAGGCTCGAAAGGCCACTCGCCGCGCGTGCGTGCGCGGATGAGGTAGACGACGAGGCCGACGATGACGAGGACGGCGGCGTACCGTATCTCTTTTAGAAAATTCTTGCGCGAGATAAGTACGTAGATGAAACCGCCGAGGGCAACGAGCGCAGGGACCGGATAGAGCCACATGCGAAACGGGCGCGGCAAGTCCGGCCGGCGCACGCGCAGGACGATCACGCCGACGATCTGTGCGAGAAACTGCACCAGTAGGCGGATAACGACGAGCGACGCGATCACATCGGCGAGCCGGAAGAAACAGAAACATCCCGCAATGCCGCCCATGACGAGCAGCGAAACATAAGGAAACTGATGGCGCGGGTGGAGGCGCGCAAAGACCCGGAAGTAGTTGCCATCGCGCGCGGCAGCAAAGGGCACGCGCGAGTAGCCCAACAGCAGAGAGAACACGGACGCGAACGCCGTCCACATGATCAGCGCGGTGGCCATGAGCCCTGCCCTGGGCCCGTATAGTCGCTCCATGAACGACGAGATGACGTACCGCTGCGCCGGCGTGTTGGCCGTGCCCGCAAACTCGCGCCAGGGGATGACGCCGAGGATCGAGATGTTCATCACGATGTAGATGATTGCGACGAACAGGATCGAAAGCAGCACCGCGCGCGGAATCGTTCTTCCCGGATCTTTTACTTCGCCGCCAAAGAAACAAACGTTGTAATAGCCCCAGTAATCGTAGACGGAGACGAGCAACGCCGCGCCTAATCCAGTAAAGAACTCCGGACGGATAGTAAACGCGCCGGGCGGAAAGTCGAAAGCGAGTTTCGGATCAAAGTGTGTAACGCCGGCGAAGATGACCCACAGAATCGTCAACATCACGCCGACCCACAAGAACTTTGAGAACCGTTCAATCAGTGTGATGCGGCGGTAAAGCAGGAAGACGGCCAGGCTGACGGCGGCAATGGCGACGAGCGCAACCGGGATAGCGTTTATTTCTACAGCGCCCAGTATCGGTAAAGTCACTTTCGTTTCGTGACCGAGCCCGGGAAAGATGTACGTCGCGTATTGGGCCAGCCCGATGCTGCCCGAGGCAATCGAGAGCGGCGCGCTGAACGTCAGTTGCCAGATGAAGAGGAACGACATCAGGCGGCCCAACTTTCGCGCGCCGTAAATTTCGGCAAGGTAGCGATACGAACCACCCGAGCCAGGCAACGCCGCGCCGAGTTCAGCCCAGACCAGCCCGTCGCAGACGACCAGCAACGCGCCCAGGATCCAGCCGAGCATCGCCTGCGGCCCACCCATCGCGGCGATGATCAGCGGGATGGTGATGAACGGCCCGACGCCGATCATGTCGATCATGTTCAGCGTGGTCGCGCCCCAAAGCCCTACCCCGCGGATGAGTTGCGGCTCAGCGTCGCGCGCGCTACTGGACGAAGGGGACGAAGGCAGTTCTGTCGGCGTAGCCATTTGCCAAACTCTTTACGCGAAAACAAGCCGCTTGTCGAGTTCTAAGACGGGGCAGTAGCCCGACCGTAAGGAAGGGCTCTCAGCTCCGTTAGGAGCAGCATGTTTATGGAAGACGATCTGAAATATGGAGTGCAGCTCCTTTAGGAGCGACGTATATTTCGCTCCTAAAGGAGCTTCGTGTTCTAATTAACGTCGCTGACTAAAAATATTTTGGTCCTAACGGACCTGACTCGGGACTGATCGTTATGAAAACTTTCAACTATCAACGGATAAGAAAACTTCGTTATCTTTTGCTCGCAGCGTTCGCAATTGCGTCAATCATCGCCTCACCACGAACGCAACAGACGGCCACAGCGTCTCAACAGCCTTCCGAAGATCGCGTAGCCCTTTATCAGGCGCTACTCGATCTCACTAATCCGTGGACGGTGATGTGTATAGCCGCGCACCCCGACGACGAAGACGGCACGTCGCTGATCGTCATGCGCCGCAAGTATGGCGCGCACACCGTCAGTCTTTTCTCTACTTTCGGTGAAGGCGGACAGAACGCGATTGGACCCGAGCTATACGAAGAAATGGGCGCGATTCGCGCCCGCGAGACCAGGGCCGCCGCTGAGATCCAGGGATCGGAACCGCATTTTCTCGGCCTGAAAGATTTCGGTTATTCGAAATCGGCCGACGAAGCGTTTCGCTTCTGGGGTCACGAAGAAGCTCTCCGTCGCATGGTTCTGGAAATTAGAAAGCTTCGCCCCGACGTCATCATCACCAACCACTCGGTGACAAGTAACGACCACGGTCATCATCAAGCGACCGCCCGGATGGAGCTCGAAGCGTTTGACGCCGCCGCGGATTCAAGCCGATTTCCCGAACAGTTGAAAGACGGCGTGTCGACCTGGCAGGTGCAAAGGCTGTTTGTCCGCGCCCGGGGAAATCAAACCCAAGCCGCCACTGTGCCGGTTGTGACCATCGATCCAAACGAACAGGATCCAGTTCGTGGCGTCGTCTATGCTGAAGAAGCGCTGCGAGCTTTGCAAAAGCATGCGACCCAGGGACCATGGCCCAAGACATTCGCTGAATTCGCTTCGCGCTTTCGTGCGTTCAGTGGACAAGCCGGAGCCCCGGGTCAATTGCCACCCATCCGTTATGTACTGGTGCGAACCGCGAAGGGCTCAGATGCAATGCCCTTGCCGGAGTCGCATAATTTTCTCGATGGTCTGGCGTTACGAGACGAAGACCTGCGACAGTTGACTCCCCTGATGATGAGTGATCCTTTGATGACTCCCGACAATGCATTCGCTCTGCTTAATGATAAAGATCTGTTTCCAAAGCTCAGTGCGCTCGCTAAAGCATTCCATCAGTTGCACAAACCCACGACCACCATTCCCACTAGAGTCAATGTGCGTGAAAATTTTATGGACGAACGCCTCAACGATGCCCTGGCGTTAGCGGCCGGAATCGGAGTAACTGTAAACCCGGAAGCCAACGTAGTTGTTCCTGGCAAGGCCGCCAACTTCCAAATCACAATTGCGAATCGCGGGAAAAACGACGCGCGAATATACGGCATTGCGCTTCATGATTCAGGTTACGGTGAAGCGCGGCCGGCGAATCCATCTTCGGTAGGCTCAGGTCAGTCGGTGAAGATTATGCGAAAACTCGATGTACCTGAGGGTCGCAGTGTCACAGTCCCGCACGCGCAACATCTTTATGACGGCGGAGAGTTCGGCGATATGTTTACGACAATCGTCGACATGAGTATTCAGGGCAGTTTCCTTCGGATCATAAAGAGGATATCCGTCGATGTCGCTCCACCCGTCGAGATCGCAAGCATCAATCCATCGCCCCTGGTTATTGGCCCGCCCACCGTTGGCGTGAGTAGCGCCGGGGCTGATCTCATTCCCGCCAGACTTCCTGAATTGCGCATTGAACTAACCAATTACCTCAATGAGCGATTTAGTGGCGAAGTACTAGTTGGCCGGAAGAACCAAAAAGAAAAAGCAATTCGCCAGGTCGAGTTGCTGCCCCACCAGACTACGACTCTCGCACTAAAGATGCCCAGTCCGGACAAGACCGCGGCGGCGCACACCAGATCGTCCGACGCTGCCGAACCACTAACGGTTGCTGTCCGCGCGACGGGTGCAAGGGAGATTATCTCGGCTCGCGAAGTGCCCGTCATCTGGTCGAACGCTCGCGTTGCCCAGGATCTCCGCGTCGGCTACGTCCGTGGCTTTGATTACAGCCTGCCAAATGCACTCAACGCACTCGGCGTCGAAGCGAAAGAGTTGAGCGTTGATGAAGTGAAGACGGTTGACCTGTCAAAGTACACTTCGGTCATCGTCGACAATCGGGTCTATGAATCACAGCCGGAATTGATTGCGGCGAATCAGAAGCTGCTTGATTATGCGAACGCGGGCGGGACGCTGATCGTTTTCTATCACAAGTCGAACGAGTGGAATCCCGATGAGCGCCGCAAGCGGCCGCAGCTTGCCCCCTACAAACTGATTCTCGGCGATGAACGCATCACGGATGAAAACGCGCCGATCGCCTTTCTTGAGCCAGCGCATCCGCTGCTTAACTCTCCCAACAAACTGGGGCAGGAAGATTTTGTGGGTTGGATTCAGGAGCGTGGGCTCTACTATCCGAAGGATTGGGACCCGCAGTTTCACGCGCTGCTGCAATCGAATGATCCCGGTGAGGCCCCGTTAAAGGGGGGACTGTTGGTGGCCGACTACGGACGCGGGCATTACATCTATACCAGCATGGTTTGGTATCGCGAGTTGCGCGGTGGCGTGCCCGGCGCATACCGGATGCTGGCTAATATGATTAGCTATGGGAAAGCCCAGTAACGTCTCGCTTGATCCTTACTCCCTCTCCCATTGGGAGAGGGTTGGGGTGAGGGCTTTAGCCGTCCTCGTTTGATTGAAAGTTCGTCTCTATGGAAACACAACTCTGACAAAACAACGTCTCTTCCTTTGCTGCGCACCCTCTCCCCCTGACCCCTCTCCCAGTCGGAGAGGGGAATTCAAGTTATCTGTTTCCTGCATCACGTTGTGCGGTTCGTCCCAGCATCAGCGCTTTCCAGTTTTTCTTTCACTCGTCCCAGAAATCCTTCGATCGCCTCGTTGATGCGTCGCTCGAGCGCCGCGCTTAGTCGGGCTTCACCCATCAACCCCACGCCTGGATGCAGATCCCAGGCGCGGTTCCGGCGCAGCTCGACCTGCTGAGAAACGCGCACCAGCGTCCCGCCGTTCTGCTCTTCAAACTTAATCTGATAGCGCAGCAGGTTTTGATTCTCATTGATTGCGGGTGACCATTCGATCATATCGGCGCGCGGCGAGGTCTCGCGCACGGGCAGCGATAGGCGGACCCGGCCGACGGGCGTATCAGTCGCAATCGTCCAGCGCGCGATGCCGCCGGTCTCGCGCCGGATGCTGTCGACGCCGCCGAGCAAGTCGGTAAAGTTAGAGAGATTGCGAAAGAAATCGCGCACCCTGTTTACCGGGGCCTGGATCTCAAGTTGAGTTTTAAAAGAAGATTTGACGCGAAACATTTTTGGAAAATCAGGAGTCAATATCAAAAGGTCAGTCTAATCAATACGGGCGCTGGCTCTTCATTTGTCCGGCTCCCTGGGAGCCAGATGTTTATAGCTCCAGCAACGTGATTTGCTCTCTGCGGTCCGTCGGAGCGCGACAAAGAAACGTTCCGCTCCTACAGAGCGGGCTCTTACACGACGCGGGGTCTATAAACATTTCGCCTCTCCGAGGCGTGGAAGCGAGCAGTCGCGGAGTTGACGACTTGATCGGAGATTTCTTTACGCATTTTGCGTCAATCCAGCGCCCTCTTCATACCAACACCTCGTACACCATCGATGAGTGCTCTGCCGCAACTCGATAGAATAATCAGCGGAGGCGGGCAAACGCAGCACTACTTCGCGCTCTTCGTCGCTCAGTTCGTTCCATTCTCGCAGGCGCCCGGCGCCACATCGCAGACATTGATTGCTAGTTCCCATCTCGATCCGTCTCAGTTCGCATGGTTCTCTCGTACGCGCGGCGAATGCCCGTCATGCGCAAGCTTAGCTCACGTGTTAGATCGACTACCTTGTCGTAACCCAAACGAACCGCAATATCGCGAAACGCCGGATGCTCAGGCAAAGGCAGACGCGCCGACCGCCCGAGGATCAAACGAAGTTGATGGTCGACCGCACGCAACAGCCCGTAACCTTCGTCCAAAGCAACCACGTCCAACTCATTCAGAGAACCGGCATCACGAAGCCGCCGCAGTGTCACTCGCGTAGTTCGATCCTCTTCATCATCCTGTACACCGTCGCGCAACTGCAAGTAGCGGGCAGCAAAGTACACGTCCAGCATGCCGCCCGCGCCGTGCTTTATGTCCAGACC
>Ga0137404_10000235_pt1 | contig 36165 bp, 82 predicted proteins | sample CZOMad2_1_16fung_FD_108285 | JGI IMG/M metagenome (GOLD analysis project Ga0137404, IMG submission 108285) | Vadose zone soil fungal communities from Angelo Coast Range Reserve, California, USA - CZOMad2_1_16fungal (Illumina Assembly) | ecosystem: Environmental > Terrestrial > Soil > Vadose... | reverse complement strand
GGCCATGACGGCACTCTTACTATCCTCTAACAGAGAGGCAGCCGCTTCTTTGTCAGCCCAGTCCTCCCCGGCTTCCCGGTAGCGATCCGACCACGAAGTATTGCTGCCATCATGGCCTTCATAGCTGTCACTCATATGAAGACCTTATTCAAAAGGGATAGAATCATTGAGTTCATCATCCCTCGTGCCGCGTTCCACCACCGCCTGTGCCTGCGGACCGAGGGTTCGTTGCCATGTCCGTTTTAACATCTCAACCATGGCAGCCATTCCTTCAACCTTGAAGACGGCTGGGTTCATATTCGGATTAGCCATGATGTTGTTGAAAGCGCCGCAAACGAAAATGTCCATCCGGCGTTTGTCATCGAAGTTTTCTTCCTGCTTGAGTGGCACCGCCTTGGGAATAATGAGACCAGTAACCGTTCCAGTGCCATTGATGGGCCTCGCGGTCTCAATGGTGTAATAAGTCTTACCCTTGAAATCGTTTGACTTATAGCCGATTTCATAGGTTCGGAACTGCTGATAGCCGGGCAGCTTATCTGGCCACACCCCCCAGCGCTGACCTTCATTATCGATGACAGCCCCCATCTTCTTCCCAGCAGCGGGCCATTCAATGCTGGTAACGGTGATAGTTTTGGTATTCATGCGCTTCTCCTAGTTGATATTTTCCGTCCTATGGACGGATAAATCAGAGGTGTTCTTCTATCGTTGACCTGATGCCGGGCGGCAACATCCCACGAACTCTACGCCATGCCCTGGCTGACTTCAAGATGGCTTCTTCAATATCGCGGGTCAGACCCATCTGGCCAATGGCTTTGTGCCAGTCATCTACATGAAGCGTCTCTACTTTCTTCATGCCAATGGCGCGGCTGAACCCGCCGCCAACCTTGACATGGGTTTCTTTCTGGGCCAGCGTGGCTTGACGCTCGGCCTTTTCATAGGCCTCAAAGGCATCATCGGCTTCGGCGATCACTTCTGCGACATTGACACCAACTTCACCCTTGGCAGCGTCATCTAATCGTTCTTGTTCCTCAAGTTCCTTTGTCCTCGCTTCCAACGCGAGGGCAGCGGCTCTGGCCGCTGCTGCCAAAGCAGTCTCTTCACGCCTTTTTTCCTCAGCTTTCACAAAGATTTGAACACGAGATAGCATTTCATCCAAGAGATTGCCGAGTAAATTACGGGGACGGCGGTAAGTCTGATTGATTAGACCCACCTTGTCGTTCAAGGGCCGAACCTTGCTGTCCCGCTCCGCCTCCAAATCCCTAATGCAGGCCTTGGCCCGGTCAATCTCCATCTTGATCAACCGGGCATCTTGTTCCGTCTCCACCACCGGGATATCGGCCATCTTGCCACTGATATCCGCGATGACATCCGGAGCCAGCTCCAAGACTTCAGGCGGATTATTGTGACCAATGTCACTCATTCCTGCACCTCGTACAGTTTGCGCAATTTATCAATGGTTCTGGTGCCAAACAACCGCCTGAGACCACCGCCTACTATATTTTCATGCACCTCCATAATGCGGGTCACCCGCGCACATTCGGCCCGGTACCCCCGCTTATGTTCAATGACTTGCCCCCATAATGCGACCTCACCATAAACATGGCCCAGACCGAAGCCGTGAATATAGCCATATTCCTGTTTGCATTTCTCAAGGGTCTTGAAGGCATGGAACCCATTGCCGCCATAGTCGTTAAGATGACGCTCTGGATCTTTCTGTGGCTTGTCAGGCTGCCAGATATAATCCACAAACATCGAACGCAGATAAAGACTGTCGCCATGTAACTTCCATGCCCGATAAGCGATGATTTCACCAGCCCTCACACCGCATTCTTCAATTTTAAATGAGGGTCGGGACTCTTCTATGCTTATGCCGGCTCCGCCGGTTCCTTGGATGGGATAGGGATGCATGGTTCCACTGGCTCCGTGGTAGGCGTAACAGAGGGTCCCGTTGGTTCCCACGTAGGTTGTATAGGTTGCTCCAGTGGGACCACATGGTGGCGTTTGAGTGGCATACCAATGTCCGACATGTTGAACTCCTTGTGCTGATTGGGCCATTTGGGCAGCATTAATATATGCTATCTGTTGCGCTTGAAGCTTGGCCTGCGACTGAGCTTGCATCTGATTAAGCGTTGGTTTGTAAGGCGGTGGCTTATTCATATATCTTATTCTCCCTGACCTTGATTCGCAGTTTTTCAACACGTGGGTAAGACACAAGGGCCTCACGGATCACTTTTTTGTGACGGAACGGACAGATATAATGCCGATAGATCATTGAATTATAAATCCATGAACTGACCAATCGCTCCATCTTGATATTAGCTGCACCCTGTCTGGCGCAAGTGGGGCAGGACGGGAGGATGACTCCCGCCTTTAAGGTGAGCCGTGCTGGTGCCATTCATTCAATCCTTCCGCACCGATATCCCTCGCCCTCCCTAATAAGAGAAAACTTGACATGATGCCGCTTGGAATACTGCGAGGCCGCCGACCTAACCCGGTTAAGATCGCTGAAATCCGCCACCTCAAAATAGAACGACTGGCCGACCTTCATCTTGTCGAAGGGATACTTCCGACTTTCAACCCGGGGCCGGATCACTGGCTTATTTTCGATCTTGAACTCCGAGATCATTTTGGCAAAGTCCGTCATGATATTTGTTTTCACGCTGCTCTCCCATATTTAAGAGCCCTGGCTCGCTGTAAGGCCGCACCATAGGTCCACTCAGGATAACCAATTTTGGATCCAAGGGCGACCTTACTCCACCCCGCTGGCAGCGAATGCCGTTCCTCGGTCCCGCTAAAGCTGCGGGTGGTGTAAGAGGACGACACCACTGAGAGTATCGTCAGTCCCTTAGCCTTAAAGTATTGGTACAACAGGCAGCCTGTCGGATAGCTATAGTTATAGATTCCATCCGCAGGCCGCTGTTCCAGCCATGCAATCAGACTGTCCAAAGACAGGATATCAGTGTCGGGCGAGCATTCCCGGCTGATGGCCGGGATTGTCCGGGGTTTTCCGGTTGATTTGTTGAATAGCATTCGGTCTCTCCATTATTATTACCTTAAGATAGATTAACGTGAAGCCAAAATGATAAATACCGCAATCAGAACAATGAAGCCCAGCGGCTCAAACGGGTTTATCATTTTGGCTATTCTCCGTTAACGATTAACGCTTCTGAGCTGTCGCCCCACTGGCATGGCCTGCCCGTGCTGCCTTACGGGCCGCAATCAGCCTTTCCTTGGCCGTGGCTTTCTTGGCCTCTTGCCGTTCCTTCCACTTCTTGGAAGCCTTAAGGGCTTCTTCCACATTGAATGGTGCCGCCCTTGACCAGCCCTTGGGTACAAGGCCAAAGCCGCCCATGATGGCCATCACGGTGGCGTAATGGGGCCGCCGGGTGGTGCCATCCAGCAGATTGCTGACCGTGCCTCGGGCTACGGTGGCGACCTCCGCTACGATGCTGGGCTTTCTCAGCAAATTCTCCTTCTTAATCGCTTCCGCGATTTCATCGCATACCGGGTCCCGGTAATGCTCATAGGCTCGGTACAGCTTGATCTCAGCCATTGGATGTCATCTCCTGCTGTTCGGTGGTTGAGTTTAAAGTGTCATTCTCAGGTGGGTTCTCATACACATGACGACCAGCCTCGGTCAACATATACAGACCATCCTTAAATTCAATCAATCCCTCATTCCGCATTTTCATGCCTGTGGTTGAAAGATTTTTAGTAGAGTAGCCCTTGTCCTGTAGAACGCGGTACATCTTCCCAGAAGGGATCGGGTCGCTATCGTGCAAGGTTCGCAAGATCAGATGCCGAACCCCGACCGTGTTATCGATGGTCTTAAACATGCCCGGCGGCATTATTTTCTTCTGCATCGGCTGAGCGCCGAACATCTTCTCTCCTTTCTCGCTTAACCGGTAGGTGCCGGGAGCGGTTCGCTTGACCAATTTAAGAGCATGCATCCGGTGCAGATGTCCATGGATCGCATTGGGATGCGCCACTCCAATGCGCTGGAGTGCTGCCTGTAGAATTTTATAATGTGCCGGGGTTCGAACCAACACATCCGCGATGGTCCGATAGGCCACATTCGCGGAGACCTTCACCCCCTTCGAATTGATCCGTCCATCGGACCTCCATTTAGCCCCGCCGGCGGCGGGGCTAGGGGCTATTGGCTCTTCTTCCTCGTGACCAATCTGTCTAACATTCTTGTCAGGTGTTTCACTGGCCAGATTAAGATGCAGTCGGACCACCCCCGGCATACTATTGAGAATGCGAAGGACACGGCCAACGGCCGTCTCCTCCACATCGAGTGAAATCGGGAATAGCTTAGGCATCACCTTTTTCCTTTTCTCTGGTAGGCTTTAGCCCGTGCCAAGGCTTCGCCGAAGGTGTTGGTCTGGTTGCTAGCTATTATCCGATCAAAGACGGTGTACTGAAAATCCACGACCTTGCCATTGACCTGATAGGTGTAGCAGTTGTCGAACAACTGCAGCGCACGAGCCTTGGGATCGAGATGCTTCACCCACTGCGCCAACAGGCACTGACTTGTGTCGGTGAAGTGATAACCCTGTCCTGGGTCCTTGGTCGCCAGCCACGCGATCAGGCCATCCAGTGATATCGGATCAGTTGTAGGAACAGCCTTGGCCTTGTTCCAGTCCTTGTTATACAGCATGGGTTTTCTCCTTCTCCAGTAGCTTGGAGGCCGTGAGCCGCATGGCATCGATCACCTCTTGGCCGGTGCGTTCGGGCAGATTGTTCCAGTTGACCATCGCATAGCGATAATCAAGCTCTTGGCGCTGAACATTAAGCTTCAGACCAAGATTCTTACCCACTGCCTCAGAAGTCTCTTTCGTAAGCAGTGTGTCCGGACCATTATTGCGGTGGCCTTGAGCAACATCCAGCGCTCCCAAGAAACACATTCCGCTATACCGGCCGCCACGCATGAATTTGACGTGGCCATACTTCTCCAGCAGATCAGCCGCCTTGAGCAGAACGTCGGCGACCGGATTGAGCGTGTAGGCCCAGTCTTTGTTATACAACATGGTAGTTCTCCTCGATGTTTTCCGGCCGAGGGCCGGATAAATCAGTGGTTGTTGATTGACTTACAGGTACGCCTTGGCTCGCTTGAGTGCGCCACCATAGGTATGTGGCTGATGGGTGGCAGCAGCAAAAAAGGCTGATGGTAGAGCTACTGTCCGCTTACCATCGAGATCATGAACATAGGAGGTCCCTAGCATAGCCTCGGGATGGCCATTCTCGCGGAAATACTGAGCCAGTAGACAGCTATTGGGGTTGTAGTAGTCATACGCTGCAATGGCAGGCTGCTTCTTCAACCATGCCACCAGACTAGCGGTAGACATAACATCAAGCTTTGGCTGTTCTTCGGTGGACTTGTTCCAACCGGTATTGAATAGCATGGTGGTTCTCCATTTTGGTGGGTGATTTATGATCGGTAGATGGTGTCGCCCTTCCGAACCCCTTGGGTGACACGAAACTTGCGGGGGGCCTTGGTGGGAAGATTTCCGGGGGTGGACCGGTTGGTCTCAGACCGAGGGTAATCGGAACCGGAATATTTCTCCTTTCGATAGGACCGTTCATCGGAAGGTGATATTGGCATCAACTCATAATCACCAGGGATAAACTTGCCGCCCCGGTCAAAGGCGACGATCTCCGTCCGCAGGGCATCTGGTGTCTTATAGCGATGCCAATGACCATCCTTCTTCAGCAGATAAACCCGCCCCACATGGACACGGGCCGCTACACAGTTCGGCACTTCCCGCAAGATGGCTCTGGCCGCTGCACAGTTCTGCGGGTCTCCTTTCTTCGCTTTGGTGTCGGCTGCTGAAATATGCAACTTAACCCTGCGCTGTCCATTGACGACTTTTTTCCCGGCTATCCTCTTGGCGTAGTTGGTGGTTTTGGGCATGGTATTCTCCTATGGTTGGGTTGCCTTCTTCTCTCTCTTCTTCTCTTTCCAAGAGAAGAGAAGAAGAGAGAGTTGGCCCCATTGCGTTATTGTTCCTAACCCATCGTGGGTTACCTGTCAAGTGATTTGCAAAAAAACCCGAGTTGGGCTATCAATCCCGCTATGACATTGGACCAATATCTCCGCAAGACCCACACCACCTCCCGTGAATTCGCTGTCGCCGTGAAGGTCTCCCTCTTCGCTGTTATAAAGTGGCGACAAGGTGTTCGCATCCCACGCAGCCACTCCATTAGAAGGATCGAAAAACAGACCGGGGGTAAAGTCAAACCGAAGGATTGGTACCAATGAAGATTGTAGATACCGTATGGACCACCGCCAATTGTGAGAAATTACGCAACTGGTGGGAGATTGAAGGCAAAACCTCCCCGGAAATTGTGGCAGAACTTGGTAAGCTGGGCTATCGGGTGACGCGGAATTCGATCATTGGCAAGGTGCATCGGATGAAGCTGGTGGCAGCCCCCACCAAGGCTGGTATCACGACGGAACGACGCAGTGCCTATATGAAGGCAGCCAGTGCCAAACGACGGGAGAAGCAGGCCGCCTTCCTGATGCGAGAGAAGAAGTTCAATCCTGTGGTACCACCGGAGCCTCCGATCTCCGCCACCAACCCACCCACAGGAAAAAGAGCTGTCCTCCTCAAAGACTCCAAAGAAGGCCAATGCAAGGCCATTATTGGGTATATTGATGGCAAGATGGAAAACGCGGTTTATTGCGGGGAGAGAACCCCTCCCCATCTGACACGAGAGGGCAGACTTGTTCACAGCTCCTGGTGTCCTTACCATGTCTCGATCTACACCAATGAGGTCAAGAAACGATGACAGATATCAATGATTTATCCGTCCATGGGACGGAAAATATTAGGGCTATTATGGAGAACTATAAGGAGGTGCGAAACCGGCTCAGGCGACCGCCCAATGCGGTCCCTGACACCGGGATCAATCTGCGTAGAGTGCCAGAAACACCACCGCCAGAACCGCTGATAGCGTTAGAACCGCCGCCAAAACCTGTAGCACCAAATCATCCACCGTTTATTCCTTTCCGCCGAACCGACCTGACCTTCTCTTCAACGCTTCAGTTCGCCGCCAAGGAATTCAATATCACTGGCAAGGACATCCGCTCGCGCAGTCGAATTCAACAGATATCCTTGCCTCGGCAGATTGCTATCTATCTGGCCGCCAAGAACCATCTCAACAGTCTCGCAGGAATGGGGCGATATTTGAAGATGGATCACACCACCATGATCCATGCTAAACAAAGAATCACCAGCCTGATGGCATCTGATGATATCCTGAGGGACCGTATCCTTAAACTTGAGGCCACCATCCTTGCAGCTTATTCTCGAATTGCACTTCCCGCCGACCGCGAATCACATCTGGGTTCCACGGAAACCAAAGGGAATGAGACGATCGGACCAATATCTCCAGTGGATTAAAGATTGCGATCAACTTTTTGTGATGCAGAAACGATCGCTTGCCAACCAGATGTTGTGTGGAAAGTTCGCGGCACTACTAGAACTATACACCTCCGATGGCCGCAAGAGAAAAGATGTGGATAACCGCACCAAGGCAGTACTAGATTATGCTACTCGTATTGGATTGATCAAGGATGATAGCCACTGCGAGAAAGTGACTTCAATGTGGGTTAAGGCCGATGGTGCACCGCAATATGGCTGTCGGTTAACCCTTTGGGATTATGGAGAATAATCATGGCAATCGTCGATGACTTCCCTGCCATCAAGGCGGCTATAGAACGCAATAAACCTGCCAAATCAAAGCATTCGCTATTACTGGAAGCTGTGATTTGCGAGGTTGATCCTGCCAAGGCAGAACGCCTGCCACCTGAACCAGTGACATCATGGAAGAATGCATCTGACTATGCTATATGGAAGGTATCCCCTGATGGCACCAAGTGGCGCTGGGTAGCCGCTACCCCAGAAGCCGCTGAGGCTTGGCGACAGATTCATGGAAGTTTTGGGGAATAAAAAAACCCCCGCCGAGTAATCTCAGGCGGGGGAGTCTTCCTCGGATACCGAGGGAGAAACCCGGCACCGGCCTTATGCGCCATGGAGGGGCGCAGGTCTTCATACCACCTGCTTCCCATATGTCAAATGCCAACCCGTCTATCGGACCGGTTCCGCGAGGTTATCCAGACCTGTTGCGGACTCTTACTGGCAGGCAACGATAAAACCTCTGGCTGGGGGCTAAATACACCGGGGCCAGATGCGTTCAAGATGAACGGGGGGGAGTGTCGCATCATCAGGAGATCATGGTTCTCCTGACACCGCTAAGGAGCGTAAAAGCCATGCAGAGCCGTAGGGATTCCGAAAGTTTGATAACCTCAGTGGCGGAAGGGAATACCTCTTCTGTCATTGGGGAAGTCTTGCCTCCAGTCAAACCGAAGTTTGATGGACAGAGTTTAGCCCAACTGAAGTGCAACAATTCTTGCTTGCTTCCTGTCGAAGCAAGAAGGTGACCAGCACCATCGGTGCTGGTTGCCTTGTTGCGAGGCCGTACCTCCAACCTATAATTCTTGATCTTTAGGCAGGCCCGTCAGACATAATCGGTGCCATATGGCGACGGGAAATGCCAAGGCGTTCCAATCGAGTGCGACGTTTTTTTGCCGTAATGGCAGGAGGTACGCCGAGTTCAGCCTGTGCCGCTGTTAAAGGTTTTGGTTCCTTGGTTTTCTCGGCTGGTCGGGCTTTTGTCGGTTTAGACGGCTTTCTTGCCGTACTTGAAAGGGCGTCTTTTACTTTAATGATCGCCCTTAGCTTCTCTTGACGAAGCCGATGCACCTCTCTCCGGGCTTCGCGGGTCTGTGATTGGCTTGGTGCATACAGCCACACCAGTTGGTCTTTTTGATCTTTGTTATTTTGGTCAAAAAGGTCTCTTAATTTGGCAGCCTTGGTTCCGACGATGTAATGAAGTGCGTATCCGGCATATTCTGGCGGCAAGCCATCGTCGGTTTCGTGGATCATCCAAAGGTTCTCGCGATCAACAAAAAGGTAAGCATCATTGCCACTTCCAATGAAGGCGTCTGTTACCCACCTCTTATCTTTCGCTCCCAAAGCAACGATGCAATGCGACTCGTCGCCCACGACAGCACATTCATAATGATGTCGTGTGCATCGAACGCCATCGGAACGTTTCGATTCTTTCACAACATAGTCCTTGCCGTTGGCAGGACATTCGAATGTATCCATATATATCTCCTATTTTTTGAGGGATTGTGAGAGTATTTGGTATTCAGTGGCGATCTGGTTAAGTGTCTGAAATATAAGTTCATTCTCTTCGTTGGTTAATTGGCGATATCTCTTTTGAATTCTCTCCAGATAGGCCTGAAATCTTTCATAGTCTCGATAAAGACCATCTCTTGCTTCATTTATATTTCTATCTCGTTCGGTGCAGTGATCGAATCTCTTACTAATCCACGCTGCCTTCTTCTTAGTGTGGATAGGAATGTCTGGAAGCTGAGTTGAGGGAGCTGGTTTAATGTGTGGATATTTTATCCCAGTGTTGATTTCGGCAATGCGCGCACTGTTAATCCCATAATGGGCAGCAATATCAGATTGCCGATGCATACCTGTAGCAAGTAGTCCCTTTACTATTGCTACTTCTTCTAGATTAAGTGCCATATTCTTCTCCTTTTGGTTGTTGGCGACTCGGGCCATGACAATCATAGTCGAGTCCATTCAGCAAGATTCTTGAGATCACAATTGCGTGATCTTGACTTCTCCTTGTTCTCTCTCCAAGAGAAGAGAACAAGGAGAAGGAGGAGGATATGATGTCCACCGACGATGCGCTAAAAAAACTGGGGATAAAAACCAAATCTGGTGTGTCGCACTGGAAGACCCTCTGCCCATGGTGTTCCCACAAAAGAAAGGACAAGAGACAGCCTTGTTTAAGCGTTAAGGTTGACCGAGACGGCTACACATATTTTTGTCACAATTGCGGGGCTTCAGATGGAACACGTCATCAGCACGATGATCGCAAAATGGTTCGCAGGCAGGGGGATTTCGGAGGAAACACTAAGAGTTACAGGAGTTTACAGCGGGCGGCATCACCAAAATGGCGATAGTTTTACAGTCTTGCCTGACCCCGAAGGCCAGATAGCCGTATTCCCCTATCTTCAGGGCACGGAGGAAATCAATGCCAAATACCGGGCGGCGGGTAAGAAATTCTACCAGAAACCGTTGGGAATCAAATGCTTCTGGAACGCCAATGTATTGTCAGACCCCGGCTTTAAGGAGGTCTCTCTTGTCATTACCGAAGGCGAGATGGACGCGCTATCCGTCATCGAGGCAGGATATCCATATGTTGTATCTGTACCGGATGGTGCACCACCACCGGTAGTAGGTATGATGGAAGATGACATTGACCCTGAACATGACACCAAGTTCGGGTATATCTGGCATCATTGGCAGCAACTTCAATCGGTTCGCAAGATCATCATCGCGGCCGACAACGACGCACCTGGTAAACGGCTGGCCGAGGAAATAGTTCGACGGCTACATCGCGTCAGATGCCTGTTCATCGATTACCCCGAAGGTTGCAAAGACCTCAACGACGTGCTGCTGAAGCATGGACCAGAAAGGATTATCAATGTCCTCAAAGAAGCCAAGCCGTATGCCATCGGTGGCGTTTATAAGTTCAGTGAACTGCCACCCGAGCCAGATTTGGTACCTCTGTCCACGGGATGGCGGCGGCTTGATGCTTTCCTCAGTCCCTGTTTCCCAGCTTTCATGGTCGTTACCGGAGTCCCCGGAGCTGGAAAGACGGTATGGGTCAATCAACTCGTGGCCCAGATGTCCATCCTCCACGGAGTAGGCGTCGCCATCTGTTCCTTTGAGATGCGGATTAAACCCTGCGTTTCCGAGGTGCTGCTGAACACCTATGAGGAACTGCGGCCCGGTGGTGGGGGCAGTGACTGGCTAGAGGACAACTTTGTCTTCATCGCCCCAGAGCCGGGCGGGGAACCGACTGGCGGTGGCGTGGGTGGCTATGGGGCCAACCCAGCGGGCAACTTCGATATCGAGTGGCTGCTGGACAAGGCCGAAATCGCTGTGATCCGCTATGGTATCCGCATCTTGGTCATTGACCCCTGGAATGAGATAGAGCACGCGATGCGGCGGTATGAAAACCTGTCCCAGTATATCGGCAATACGCTGCGCGCCTTTAAACGGTTTGCCAAGGAGTTCGAGGTGCTGGTGATTTTGGTCGCTCATCCTTCCAAGGGCGGGGCAGCCAAGGCTAAGGTCAAATCCATCCAGAAGGATAGCTATGGTAATATGCAGGAAATCATCACCAACGACATTGAGTTGATGGACATCAGTGACAGCGCCCACTTCGCCAACAAAGCCGACTTTGGCGTGGTCATCCACCGCGTTGGGGACAGCAACGAGGCTCATATCTTCATCCGGAAGGTCAGGGACCAAGGCCGCACCGGGAAGCTTGGGATGACCCGCATGACATTTAACCCGGATAATAAAACCTTCAGTGATTGGCAATGACCAGACAGGTGCCGGAATGGCAGGGAAAGACCGATGACGAAGCCATCCCAGCACGCGTTAAGCTGCGCGTTTATGACCTTTATAACGGAAACTGCGCCATCTGCACGCTTAAAGTCCTCTGTGCCGCCTATGACCATGCGGTGGCCATCGTTAACGGCGGTCAACATCGAGAATCCAACCTGCAACTGTTATGCATGCGATGCCACAAGGACAAAACCAAAGTAGACGTTGCAGAAAAGTCACAGATGTACCATAAGAGAGTGAAGGCGGTCGGAATTAAGCGGAAAGGGAGAACTATTCCAGGCAGGAAATTTGATGGAACTCCTGTCCCAGCCAAACGGCGGTGAATATGGTTGACATGGCAGACCTCAAGGCAGCCAACGCGGATAGGTGGGCTTCCGCCAAGCTGACCCGGAACTTCATCAGCGTGGCTAAATCGCTGATAGCGGCCAAGGCCATCTATTCGGATGTCCAGCGGGTGACCAAGGTGCCTTGGTGGTTCATTGCGGTGGTGCATGAGCGGGAATCCAATCAAGACTGGAATGCCAGCCTTGCCCAAGGCGATCCATGGCACGTAGTTTCAACGCATGTTCCTATCGGGCGAGGCCCCTTCCAGTCGTGGAAGGAAGCCGCCATTGATGCGCTGGTGTATTGTTCGCCCTACGCTGCCAAGAACACAGATTGGTCGGTAGGCGGTACTCTAACACTGTTGGAGGAATACAACGGCCTCGGTTATGCTGCCAGACATTTGCCATCCCCCTATGTATGGTCCGGAACCGATCAGTATATTTCGGGAAAATTCATCCGCGACCATGTATTTGATCCGGATAAAATAGATGTTCAGATGGGGTGTGCAGGCTTGCTATTGGCCATGGCCAATCTCGATTCAAGCGTCAAGGTTGGTATCCCCATCATTCCTTACGTTCCTGCGCCAACTGTGGTAAAACCAATACAAGTTGTTGTTAAAGACCCGCCAAAGGATTCGGTGATAGGTTGGGTCAAGTCTTGGTTCAGCTAGGGGGTTCAATGTTCGGATTGATGGTTGGATTTGCAGGTGGTTTTGCAGCTTGCTGGTTCTTCAGGGATAAGTTTGTGACGTGGTATCGGGGTGCCGATGCCACCATCAAAGCCTTGGAAGCCAAGATAGCTGCCCTTAAACCCTGAATGTGGGCAGGAATTAAGGCGGCATGTCTTAATTCTGTAACGATTGCTTGGAGTTACCTCCTTGCCATCCTAGGCGCGGTCATGGAAATCATGGATAACCTCCTTGATATCGTCAATGACCCAAGCCTCAAGGACGCCATCCACGGCATGGTTGGGGATACCAAGGTCTGGGGCTGGATCATCTTGGGTATCTCCATCGTTAATATCATCGCCAGAATGCGGACCCTGAGAAAGATTCCGTAGTGTGGTCGATCCTTTTAAGCTTTTTAGGCGGTCCTGTCATCAGCGGGGTACTGCAAGCCTACCGGGACCGTCTCAAAAGCATCAATACCCAAGACCATATGGCTTTGGACTTGCTGCAAAAGGAGGTCGATGCCGAGATCGCAGCCCGTGCCGAAGCCACCAAAGTCCTGATAGCTGAACAAGGTCATTGGTTTACCCGGAGTGTGCGTCCCGGCATTGGATGGGTTATACTGATTCTGCTGGCCAAGGTGCTGCTGTACGACAAAGCCTTTGGGGAGTGGACGGGCGGTCATACGGATGCCCTCGATCCTAACCTATGGAATGTGGTGATGGTGGTGATCGGATCATACTTTGGGACCGCCGCGATAGAGCGAGTTAGTCAGATATTTAAGAGATAGATGACAGAAAGCATTCCCCAGTGGCTGGTGGTGGTACTGGGCGGGGTGGTTCCGATGGTCGCCTTCATCGGCTTTTGGATGGGGTTATCGGCCCGGTTGACGCGGGGTGAACTGGTGGCCGAACACGCGCTCAAGGATGCCGCAGAGGCCAATGCCAAAACAGCGTTGCTAGAGTCATCCTTTTCGCAATTCCGTGAGCAGGTGGCCAAGGATTATATTGACCGTGCGGTCATGTCGGGGGTGGAAGACCGGTTAACCGTCGCCATTGACCGATTGGGGGACCGGCTGGACCGGATCTTCGAAATGAGAAAAGCCAGTGATTAAGGCAGCACTCATCCTCATTGTGCTATTGGCGACCATGACCTTGGTTAAAGCGAACCAAAAAATCTGGATTTCCTGTGCTCACATCAGGCAATCGGTTGCTGTCTATGGGCTAGAAGCGGTAGAACAGTTTGCACGACAGCGCGGCGTATCTGAACAAGATTTACGAAGGGCTCGCATCAAATGTCTAAGGGGCTAGGCTGGGCGATGTTTTTGGCCTGTATTTTGGGTTTTGTGATGATGCTGGTTTTGATGTCTCATTCTCATGCCCGCGACCTCGGGCAGTGGGAGAATAGTGACCCCGACACCAAGGCATGGTTTCGGACTCTGATGCAGCCGGACAATCCGACCATCTCCTGTTGCGGCGAGGGCGATGCCTATTATGCGGATGAAATCCATATCATCGATGGCAAGACCTATGTGACCATTACCGATGAACGGGATGACAAGCCTTTGGTTCGTGGTCATATTCCTGTTGGGACGGTGATTTTGGTTCCAGACTATAAGCTGAAATGGGATCGGGGGAATCCGACCGGTCATAACATCATATTTGTTATCTATAGCAGTCTCTATGTCCTTTGTTTTGTGCAATCGACCGGGATATGAAACCCCCTATCCAAACTGCCAATCAAAAATACCCATGGCGGGTGGCCCTTAACATCAAGAATGGCACTGTGATTGTGGGCAGTGACTTCCATATCTGGCCCGGTGAAGCTTCCACTGCTTTGCGGGCGTTCAAGCAATCCTGCAAAGACCTGCATCCAGCGGCGGTGATTCTGAATGGTGATGTGCTGGATTTCCCACAGATCAGTCGTCATCCCCCGATAGGATGGGAGTCAACACCGTCGCCGGTGGAAGAGATTGAAGCCGCTCAAATGCACCTCGCTGATATCGTGAGGTTAGCCCCTCGGGGCTGCCATAAAATCTGGACGCTGGGCAACCATGATGCCCGGTTTGAAACGCGATTAGCGATGGTGGCACGGGAGTATAAAGGTCTGAAAGGAATCCACCTTTCAGACTTTTTTAGTGCTTGGACCAAGGGCTGGAGTGTCTGGATTAATGATGACGTGGTATGCAAACACCGCTGGAAGGGTGGTATTCATGCGCCCTATAATAACGTTGTCTATGCGGGCAAGACCATGGTCACCGGCCATCTGCATTCCCAGAAGGTAACGCCATACACCGATTACAATGGAACCCGCTATGGGGTGGATACTGGCTGTGTGGCGGAACCTGATCACAAGGCCTTTGCGGACTATACCGAGGATGCGCCAAAGAACTGGCGTTCAGGTTTTTGTGTTCTGACCTTCAAGAATGGTGAGTTGCTGACCCCCGAGTTAATGACAGTATGGGATGAGGATCATATTCAGTTTAGGGGGCAGATTGTACGGGTATGACCAAATCCGGCTATTATCAGGTGATCGATGGGGAATGGGTTGCAACGGACCGCAAGAGGAATCGTGAACAATGTTGCGATTGTGGCTTGGTCCATAAGGTTAATTACAGGATTAATGCCAAAGGCAAGATCGAGTTTCAGGTATTCCGCGATGCCAGAGCCACTGCAGCCGCCCGCAGGCGATTCAAATTTACCAAAGACAACGATTAGATATTTTAACTACGTGCTATTTCGGGACATTGAGGATCACCTACGACTGGGTTGGCAGGTATCCATCCCCAATGGTCCTTCGCATCTTGACCGTTATGGGATCGTGATGGTGTGGTTGTGCGACTGCCTGCCTACCCGCCTATGTGCGCGAAAAAAATAAATTGGGACCTATATACGAGTGGAATATGGAACTTGGTGTATAAGCCGGTACCGTCCTGAATGAGTACGGCCCCACCACGTTCCAGCGTGGTAGGGCCGATATCCGGTCCGGTGTCCTGTGCACTACCGGACAGGATGGAAGCGGGAAGTGAGCCCCCGACGTTCTAATGGGGAATATAGCACTTCCCGCCCATCGGCTCAAGGGCCAATAGCAAGGGGCGCATATCGCCGATGGGCGATGAACTCATTTTAAGACCGTAGTTCAGAGACGCGATAACGTCATCCAAGCGTTCTACGATTTCTTCTGTGGTGATCGGGTATTCCTCTGTGTTGCGCATGGGTTCTCCTTGATGAAAGTAAGACCCTCCAGCCGAAAGGTTAAAGCTGAAGGGCCTTACTCCCGAGTTATCCCGGCCTGCGGCTGGGATAATCCGAGAATCCTCGGTTGGGGGGGCTTACTGCCGAGGATAGCTTGGGGTGGGTGATGACTGGCTACGAACATCACCACCTATTTCGCCGGACTATCGTAGATTACCGACGTAATGGACACCATTACTGGGCCACAGCACCCCAACTCTGGATTTGGATGCAGGGGTGAGATTTGAACTCACGACCTTGTGGTTATGAGCCACACGCGCTGACCAGACTGCGCCACCCTGCGGTAAGCCTTACTCGTATGGTCTGGGAGGAAACCTTGTTGGGTTTTCCCTTGAAATACTGCGACCTCGCCTGATATCTACGTGGAACCAGAAGAAGACGATTAAGCCACCCGTGACTGCACCTGATAACAACATTAAGGTATTCATCTTACGCTACCAGTTCCAGCTTGCGCTGGACAGTGACATCTTCGCGAAGTGCCCTGCGGCGATCCCGTGCCCGGATGGCTTCGATCTTGCGGATAAACCGGCGGAGCCGTTTGGCTACCCTCGCGGGGGGTGGATCGGTCTTATAGCTAGTGCTATAGAACAGGTATTCTGCAAACTTCGTGTTTCCGACGATACCCATCGCCGCCATCACAGCCTCCCAGCTTATCAATGCCCTCTGGCCATTTTCTTCATAGATCAGGTTATTGTCATATAACTCTAGGCCGGGGATAATCTTTTCGTGAGCGGCCCAGCCCATCGCACAGCCTACAAACCCGCAGGCGGGCTGAATTTCCATCAGCCCAAACAGCATCGTTCTTTGGACTCTTGGCATGCGTTGTACCCATTTCCGAAGGGAAAAGTCCTTGGCCGGGACGGCATCCAGAAGGTTGGCCAGAGCAACAAAACGCTCTAACTTTATCGCAGCAATTTGTTTCATGTGGTTCTCCATTTAAGAATGATGGGAGGCGTTTGAGAACGCCGTTGAGATATGCTTTTCTTGGGCCTTCTGGCTTCGCCCAGAGGCTCCGGCTTCGTCAAGCGGCTTCGCCGGACGCAGTTCGCCAGACGCAGTTGGCGGTTCATAGGGCTTCTTGAGAGCCTTTAAGGCCTCTAATCGGGCTGGCCTGCCCTTGTTGAAGGCGTCGATGCGTTGCTTGTTGCCTTCATACCAGACCTTGGCAGCTTCCAGCCATTGCGAGAACCGCTGCATCCAGTCTTGCGGGCTGGGTTCATCCAAGGTAAACCGCAGCATCATGGCTTCGATGGCCTTCCAGTTTGGTTCCGAACTACCAAAGCCCTTCAATTGGCCATAGCAGATATGCTCCATCTGTTCATAACTCCGGCCCTTCATAAAGCCATAAGTCAAATGGCTGGTTCGGGCCTCGACCTTCATGTCTTCTCGATGCCATCGAGACGACCAGAAGGCTTTTTCAGCATAATCGGCGTTAAGATGGTTTGGTTTAGCGGATATAGGGGTTTCTTTGGACCGTTGTCTGGCTATCCTTGCTCTAGTTTTCCATTGTTCCTCTTTGCGGCGGATATAACTCATCTCCGCCGACATACTGTAGACTTTAACTTGAAGATGGGATTTCATGCGCTTTCTCCGTGTTAATACACCATATCTAGTAGTCTATGTCCGTGGCTACTAGATATAGCGTAACTCCGCCCCCAGCACTGTGTCTGTGCTGGGGATAGAGCCGATCAGCTCAGATATTTTCCGGCCACCGGCCGGATAAATCATCCTTCACTGACCACACGGAGGTATTTTCCATCCTGCGGATGGATAAACCGGAGGTCAACAAACGTTTGAGTGAATGTCGTCCACCTGTTCTTGGATTTTCTCCAATGTCTTGTCGCTGCCGTTGCGGACCACGTTGCGGAGGCTTTCGGCCAGCTTGTCCGCGTCGGTCTTCTTGTTGTCGTCCTTGTTGAGCAGGGCAAGGTGGTTCTTCATGGTCTGACCGGAAATCAGAATATCCGAATCAGACAACTTGTTGTCGCCACGACCGATCATGCCAAGCTTAGCCCGCTCTACACACTCCCTGATTGAGGCAGGAATTTGACCTTCGAGTTCTTTCGATGAACTAGATAGGTCAATATTGGCTGATATCAGCTTTCCAGCATAGAAACGAATCAATTTCGTGACCGTTTCGGCATCCGGGGCTCGCAGGGAAATCACTGCATCCAACCGGCCGGGCCGCAGAATAACCGGGTTGAGTCGGTCGGCATGGTTGGAGGTCAGGATGACCATGATTTCCGTTCGTTTTGAGATCACGCCGTCAATGGTGTTGATCAGATCATTGGTGGCATCGTCCCGCTCCGAAGCGATGCGATCAATATCCTCGGCGAACACAATGGCCGGGGCATACCGATTGGCGAATTGCAGGGCGGTATTCAGCCCCTGAACCCGATCGAGCAGAATGTAGGTCCAACCATTTTCTTCCGCCACCTTGGCGGTCATCGCCGCCACCAGTGTTTTGCCGGTGCCGAACGGACCTTCCAGCAAAACGCCGCGCTTGAGTGGAATCTTGTGTTTGCGGCATTCGGCAGTTTTCTTGATCGGCACCAGAATATTGGTATCGATCTGGTTGGTGGTGTGTTCGTTGAAGATCAGATCGCTCTCGGACACTTTGCTGGTGTCCATGAATACCGGCGGATTGGAAATGTCCAGAACGCCCTCGTCATTGACGGCCAACTGGATGGCCTTGCTCTTGTAGATGCTCTGCTCCCGGACAATGCGCCGGGTCTCGGTGGCCAGTTCAAGTACCATGTGCTTGTCTTTTTGCTTGATTTCGCCGTAAATTACCAGCGCCTGACTGCCATCGCCCTTGGAACTTCCGGCCATCGTGACGTTGATCCGCTCATCGACGCCGGGCAGCTTGAAGGCTCCGAATGGACATTGCACCACATCCTCGTCCCGATGTCCGGTCTTGACGCTGAGGATATGGGGCGGTTGCGGACCAAAGAAACTCGGCGTGGAGACTGGTGAGGCCCAGCCATAGAGCTTGGTCATGGCCTTGACGAAAGCCACCAGCGCATCCAACGGATAGGCGTCGATCAGTTCGTGCACCTTGACCATCTGATTGTCAGTGTCCAACCGGCGTTTCAGGGCTTCGATGGCCTTGTCAATCGGCATCTTGCCGGGGTCGCCGGGAAGGGTAATCGCCCGACCGAGATGTTCGATGGGAACGTCGAGCTTGTCCCATTGAATCTTTTTGGCCTTTTGGGCCTCGGTTTCAACCGGTACTGCTGTAGCTGCTTCTGCCATTATGGTTTCTCCGTGGTTTCAGGCTTATGTATCCGGCAGGATACAAAATGCCGGGGGTTTGGGGCCTTGATCTTCTCTTCTTCTCGCCAAAGGCGAGAGAAGAAGAGAAGATCATCGTATCGGCTTATCAAATCATTGCGGTTTGAACTTGGTCAGGTCGCCCACAAAGGCATCCGGACGCAAAATGCCGAGATCAGTGCACGGTGGGGAGCAAGTCTCCGAACTCATCGCGGCTGTTGTCGAAGAAGTGTGTCGGACTGGCATATTTCGCTGCCGCTTCCCTCATTTTCTTGTTCAGTAGCGACACGTCCGAATTGCCGCTGACCCTCTTGGTGGCCTCAATTGCCGCGCAGATGTTCTGCGGGTTGAAGTCGAAGGTGAACCCGTCCTTGGTCGGCAATAGGCAGCGGGTCATCAGCAGCGCCGCTGCCAGCACAGCGGTTCGTTCCGCTGGCTTCTCGGACCATGCCATGAACTCCTCAAGCTCCAAGTCCAACGGGGTTGACATGATCTTGGCTGCCACCTGTGCCGCTCCGGCCATCATCGTCAGCACCACACAGAGGTGATGCGGCTGGTCGTTGTCGCCCCTTTCTTGCATCTCCAGTATCAGTTTATAGACGGTATCCTCGATTTCCTTGAAGCCCTTGTAGGCGGTTTCGTTAACGCTGTCGTCGTTGTCGGAGGACGTAAATTTGGTCGCCATTGTGCTTCTCCGTGTTGTGGTGGGGGTATCCCACTACGGCAAAAAGGGTAGAGCATTGCTGCTCTACCCTTAATGCCTGACTGGCCGGGCTTGATACCGACTCCGGGCTTATAACCATTGGCCTACGATCCAAAAGGTACCCGGTCTTCTTCTCAGCATGTCCTTCCATGCAGCAGTCAAGCTCGTTAATGCTTGGTAACGTCGTCCGGAACCGTGATGGCTTCGGTCTGTTCCACGTGAAACAGGGCAAACGAGCCGCAAATGGTGGCTTTTTCGCCCTTTTTGACCCGCCGACCGCTTTCGATCCATTTGTTAAAGGTTTTGATGTTGATCCGGGGCTGAATGTCCTTGTAGCCCTTGGCCTTGAAGTTGGCCAGCGTGGCTTGATCGGTCTTGTCGCGGCTGGCCTGCTTTTCCTCCTCGGTCTTGAGCTTACGGGGCGGCTTCTCGCCCTTGGCCTTCTTGGCGGGTTTGCTGGCGGCGACAGCAGCGGCAATCAAGGCCACCAGTTCCTCCTTGGTCATCTGGACGGTGGGTTCTTTGGTCATAGGGTTCTCCATGGTCGAGGGCTGCCATCGACGGGGTGCCGGGCCTTCTCCCTCTCTTTCTTCCTTCGCAAAGCGAAAGGAAGGAAGAAAGAGAGGGAACAAATGGGGAATCATTTCTCCCGTATTTGCTTAAAGATGTCGGCTTTTGCGGCCCTTCGCTCTTTCTTCCAGAATGGCCGTTTGGTCCATTTCAGGTGCTTCCACCATTCGCCAGCCGAAGTCAGAATGCCTTTCTTCTTAGTTGCCATCAGTGCCTCACTCCAAAGCCCATGGTGCTGGCTGAATAAATCAGGTTGTGCTATACTGGCTCACTAGCAGGATTTAGTGAGTGAAAACAAATGGTTGCGCCTGTTCGAATCACCATGAATCAGCAGTCGTTTGTCCGCGAGTACATGAAACTCGGAAATGCGACGAAAGCATGGCAGAGGGTCTATCATCCGAGTTGTCGCCAATGTGCGCAGGCGGCATCGTCCAAGGCATTGCAGAAGCCCCATGTTAAGCGTTATCTTCACGAGTTACAGGAGCGTCAGATGAAGAAATCCGACATTAGCATTGACAAGGTTCTCACCGACTGTCAGTTGGCGTTCGATATGGCCAAGGGGCAGCAGAAGGCTGGTGATATGATTACCGCCACCATGGCGCAGGCCAAGCTAGTAGGCTTACTGCGGGATCGCGTGGAAACTGGCTCCGTGGGCGAGTTCGGTGATACCAATTCGATTACCGATATCTTGGAACTGGTCGCCAAGGAAGCCGGTCCCGAGGCAGCTATGACCTTGGCAGCCATGTTTGGACTCAAAGTTCCCATTTCCACGGCGACCAAGAACATGCAGGAGGCGGTGTTGTTTATTGCTGATCCGCCTTCGGATGCGGTGAACTAGAATAATCGGGCCATTCAAGCGGGCAGCGCACAACTTCTCCGTTTGGCATCCTATGAAAACCATCTTTGCCGTCTAAACCAAGATCGCAAAAGATGCATCCACAGGAGAGGGTAACTTCCGTTTCTTTGTCTGTCATATGCCATCATCCTTCAATTGCCTGCGGATACGGCGCTGGGACATAAAACCAGCGCATTTCTCCAGTAGATAGACGACAGCCAATCCTGTTATTCCTAGCGAAATAAACAGATATCCTGCATAGTCCATGGTAGATTCCTATGGTCGGGGTGAACGAATGTGGAAGCCAGATACGATTTCCCTCCCTCAGCGTAATAAGATGAAGCAGATGGAGCTTCTCAAGAAGATTGAGGCCTGCAAGCGGGTGAAGCGCTCGCTATTGCCAACTTATATGGAGGGTTTCCATCAATCGATGGTGCTGGATGCGCAGATTGCGTCCCTGACCAAAGAGATTGAGGAGTTAAACCCTCCGCCGAAACGCAAGCCAATTCGGGATTAAATCCGATTTAAGCTGATGTAATTGATCTTGGCGCAAACCAGGGCGACGACAAAACAGATGCCTGAAATGAGGGCAGAGCCAGTTTCGCCTTGTGTCCATGCATAGAGACCAAAGAACAGCGACACAATGGCAAGGCCGATACTGACAGAGAATGCTATTTCGCAGGCCGTTTTGAGTGTCATGATAGTCCCCTTTGTTTGATGCCTTTATTGATTAAATGGGCGAAGCTTTGCTGGGCTTCTGGTTCTAACTCCTTGAGTTGGTTGATGATTTCGGTATGTTTGGCGATGAACCATTTTTGGGATCGAGGGTGTGGCGTCTTGGTATAGAACAGTTCCAGCCATTGCTCCGACAGGGTTTCAGCGGTCATCATCATCGATGTTCTCCCAGACAGTGATAAGCCGATGGATAGCGCGGGTATGATAGTCCAAGGCATTGGTCAGGTTCTTAATCGCAATAGCCACCAGTGCCAAGAAGGCGGTAAACCAGATGGCTATCACGACTTCAATGATTTCCATCCCGGTCATGGCTATTTCTCTGGGTAGATCAGCAGCAGGCATTGACCAATGCCCCAGGCACAATAGAAACAGCCGATGACTCGAATACAAGTAGCCTCGGCGGGGGTAGCTGGTGGGGCCAATAAATTGTAACCCGCAACGAAAAATGTCATCAAGATGCCCATGGTGTTCTCTCCTATCGTTTTGTTTTCACCACCACCTCAAGGCCCTGTTCTGCCAAACTGCGCATCAGATTGGTGATTTCTTCATTTCTGGCATGGCCTTCTCTGAGGGATTTGACGAGTTTATCCAGCGGGGTTGTGGGATGGTTGGCTGGATCGAGTTTAAGGATTCCAAGCGCCACAAAACGATCGATCCAAGACTCTGCCGAGGCAGAATGGGCATTTTCAATGCCATTGAATGCGGCTATAGCTTGATCGCGTGTCATGATGTCCTCCTATCGCTGTATCACTCGCCTGCCCATTTTGACGCGGCAGCGCGGATGCATGGTATAGCGAAAGATGCGTTTCTCTCGCTCCACCAATTGGGTTCGGATGATGTCGTAGACATTGGAGGTATATTCCCCGCAGCAAGGGCAGCTATAGACCTCGGCTTGGCTGATTATCCAACTACGATCATGGTTGGATAGTGCATTCCATTCGGGCATAGGGGGGCTTCTAAAGGCGTCATACATTATTGCACCTTTGGCATGAGGTCTTCAGCGAAGTCGTCATTGGTACTTTCGCTATAAAGCTGGATATGGGCGGTGGTATACCGCTTCATCATCCGGTCGGTGAGGGGAATGACTTGATCGGTATCCTCTGTGATATCGACCATATGTTCGCTATGCTGGCCTTCAGCATCTAAGGAATGTTCCTCAATGGTTTCATTGATTAAGGCGACGATATCCCGAGAAGTCCATCCGGGGCGTTGGCGCATGATTGTTTCCTTATTTCTCGCCTTCCCATTCTGAATAGATGCCGATCAGGCTATCGCCATCATCAGCGAGTTGGCCGCTTAACCAATGAATGCCATGGCTGCATTCAAAGCCAAGTTTGCCGTAAGCCTCTCTGATAGTAACAATGTTCTGCTTTCGACAATCAAATCCATCATCGATTTCAATGTAATCGCCAGCCTTAAGCTGCGACAGTTTGGCATATTCACGTTCGTTGCTATCTTTCATGGTTACTTCTCCGTGGTTTAACCCTTTTTGCGGTTCATGGAACCGGGTTGTCGATGGGCCGCTGGTTTGACGCCAGAGGGCAGCGAGGCCAATGTTTTGGAATGTGCCAAGCGGCGATCATTGAGTTTTTTGCGACGTTTACGTAAGATTTTACCCATAATGACTCCTTATTGTAGTTTATTGTAAGGTGGTGGTTGTCGCGTTGAACTTATTCAACAGGTCATCTTGGACGGCATGCAGCATCATTGGGAAATCGGTTTCGGCATGGCCCCGTTCCTTTGCTTCTTCCATCAGGGTTTGCAGGACCAGCAGACCGATACGGGCATGTTCCCATTGGCCGTTTTCACGGGTTTGAACGATTATTAGCACATGGGCTGCCATCGCGGTATCGACCTCAAACAGGTCATCTTCGACGCCGATAAAGACAGCGATATCATCAGGTTTTACCCCCAATGTGGTCAGTTGGCTGGTCAGAGCATCGCGCCGTTCATTGCTCAGGAAGGTTTTCATCGTGTTCTCCGTGTTTAATCGGCTGTAACGCTTATTGCAGGGTTAATCTTGTTGCCCAGCGTCGATTATGATCGTTCATGGCTTCATTCATCATTGGTAACTGGAGTTCATTCCAGCCGCGTTCCTCGACTCTATTCATATAACTGATCAGTATGATCACATCAGCGATCATAAATTTAGTTTTGGATTTGTCTCCAGCGTCGATTTGTTCCTTATATTTGGCGCACTGATTGGTCATAGTGGTCAGGTTGATGTCCAATTGATCTGCGTCATCAGGCCAACTGGCAAATTCCTCAGCCATGTCTTCGGGCATTCCAAGGATGGCCAAGCTTTCCACTAAATGTTTCCGAGTTTCATCGTTTAAGAAGGTTCCAATATGTTCTCTCCATGTTTTATTTGCGATTAGAATGCGTTGGCAATGTGGGCTAGAACATCATAGGCGATGTAGGCAATCCCGGCTCCCACAATGAACGGGACAACCCAGTTAGCCAAGATGGACATCACATCTCCTTAATGCGGCGGCAGAAGGCCAGAAAGGCGTTTTGTTCTGTTTCCGTGGGCTCACGGGGCATAGCGCGGTCTTCGCTCATGGCCAATGCGGCCTCAGCGACCAGTTGCAGCACCGTCATTTCCTGCTCATCCATAGCGATAATGTGGACGACTGGGATATCTCCAGGTGATATCGTCATAAGGGTTCTCCATGGGTTTGATTTGGAACACTCTCTTCTTCTCCTGCACAGCAGGAGGAGAAGAAGAGAGGTTCGGGTTGGCCTTATAAACCGTTAGCCAGCAACCAGATTTCAAGCTGGCCTTGGTTCTGCCAGATATTGAAGCAGCGCGGTAGACAGCGTAGAAACACCATGCCTTGGGCGCGATAGATGTCATAGCCGCCCCGGTTCTTGTAGATGAACCGACCGCCAATGTTGCGTTCGAATGTTCCATATGTCATGAGGGCAGCTCCTTTACTTCCAGCTCAGCGAGGCAGACAAACCGGGTTCCCTCAATCACATGGTCCACGGATACATGATGGTGACCATGGACCCAAAGTTCCGGTTTGTGCAGTTCCCATAACGATTGCAGGAACTGTTCGGTTCGAGATCGGTCGTTCCAATGGTGGGAATGGGGTATGGCCAAGGCAGCGGTGGTGGGGCATTCATGGGTCACCATCACCCGAGGCTTAGCGGCCAAGTAAACATCGATCAGGGTATTCATCTGGTCTTGGTTTAACTGCTCATCTTTCCACCATGAGAAACCCTCAATGCGATACTGCCAATCAATGCTATAACCACCGCCGATGAACATGGTATCATTCTCAACATAGCCATCGCATATCCATTGGGTGTGCCTGCGGCAGGCTTCGGGGCTATCGTGGTTGCCACGGATAAAGCGGGCACCGGTCTTGACCATTTCGTCGTAAGGCGGATTGGTTTGGTAGTTCCCATGGGGATATTTGCGGAATCCGATGCCCATATCGCCGACTTGGATGGTATTTGGGTGTGTGCGAATAATCGCCTTGTATTGGCTATATTTGCCATGCACATCGCCGATGTAGATGGTCATTGCTTTTCCTTCAAATATGTGCCGGTTTTGCCCCATTTTGGACCCCATTCAAGGTATAGATCGACCTCGGCCCCGGTCGCCATATCAAAGGTCCAGCCTCCCATAACTAGGCCCCCACCGGGCAGCACCGCCGCACAGACCAGGAGATTATCGTCGAATCCCACCACCTCCATTTCCATAAAGAAATCGCTGCCAAGGTAGCGGTCAATGCGGTCGCCGATTTTCAAGTCACTGATACTCATCATCGAATCTCCGTTCTGGGGGGTATTGATAGGGCGGTATGGGATAGCCTCTGGGGATTCGATCCTGATATTTCGGACCATAACAATCGCCACGGCGGATGCATGGTTCCACTTCGGGACCGCCGCCCGGACCTCTGATAGGAGGGACTGGCCGTCGATAAGTGCGATATTCAGGATTATCATAGCCCCGATCCCACATGGGCGGACCGCCATATTGGACGAGTTGAAGCAAGGTAAAGGCGATTTTAGCGGCTATCATGATTTATACTCCGGGATATTCAATGCGTTCAGCCGATAGGAACTCCCAGCCGGGATATTGGTTCTCGGCTTGTTCCATAGCATGGCTATCATCTGTGGCTTGGCACAGATAAAAGGTGGTTGTCATATGATCTTCATTGGGATCGATCAGGCGGACAAGATAGCGGGCGATATCCATGGTCATTTCCTTGTGGCTTCTATAATAAGCCTTCTGATGGCTGCTGTGCGATTGGGCAGGTCTGGTTGCTTGCGTCGCCATTCATCTACAACATGGAGAAAAACAGATGAGACGCGCAGGTTGATTTGGATATTGTTCTGGGGTGCATCGGACTTGGGTTGGCGATTTTTCCCCGGATAGTGGTGCATGGTGGACATGATTTCTCCTTAGCGTTTGGGGGGGCTTAGTTTGAACGGGCACTATTTGATCTCCATCAGTTGTTGATGCAGAGCTTGGATTAAGGTCCAAATCCGGGGGGCTCTGCGTTCAAGATCGGCTAAACCGGTGCCGATGCCAGTTTGGGGGAACACCACCTTTCCGCCTACTTTCAAGATATTGGCCAGTATTCCAAATCGCCATCGGATGTGGGGTGTGACTCGATCATAGCAATCATTGCTATCATCGAAGAAGGCATGGGGTTTCATGGATGGTTTGTATTTGGTGGGAATGCCGAATGCATTGGGTTCGCCGCGCATTTCCTTGGCTTGGCCACCATAGCCGAGTCTCAGCATATTATCCCCAAACACGAACAGGGTATTGGGTTCATCCTTGAGCATCTGACGGGTAATCATCTGTCGGTATTCAATCGGCATATTGTTCTCTCCTTGGTTATAATGACACCCAATAGGCGATGGCTCGACCGATGGCATAGACTGAATAGAGGGCAGCCGTTCCCATGAGAATGGTGCCGATGGTATCGAGGATTTGGACAATTGTTGGTTTCATCATCTAAACTTTCTGAGGGTTTCGGGGTCGGCTAAATCATAGACGAGGATGCCATGGGCTTTAGCGATGCGAATGGCTTGACCAGTTCCACCGCCACCCAAAGCGCCCTTAGTCCAGCATATGATAAACTCGGAGGGTGTCTGGAGGTCTTTCCCTAAGACCTGATGACAGTTTCGGGCATGGAGCCGGCGGGCACCATGGGAACATTTATGCCAAGTTGGATGGAACTTTTCTGCCATCACAAAGGCTTCGGGGCTTGGTAATAGCTTGCTATCGGAACCATTGAAGCCAAGCCAAGGCAGCCATATTTCCTTCAAGCTGGCTCCGACTTCAAAGGCGATATCAGCCCCATCGGCATGGCCAGAGCGCAGGGTATAGCCAGCCCCGCTATGTTCCATAGCGATCATGGTCATGGCTTGGCAGATGGCTAAGGGCGTTTCACGACTGCCAATTCCAGCATAGTATTTCATGGGTTTCTCCGTGGGTCGTTGTATGGGGAACACGTACTCTCTCTTCTGCACAGCAGAAGAAGAGAGAGTACGGTTCGGGGTGGGGCTATTCAGCTTTTTTTGGAACCACTTTGTTGCAGATACGCTTAAGTTCTTGGTATTCTTCGGGAGTTAAAAACGCTTCGGCGGCTTCCTCATAGGTGACACCTTCCATGATCGCGACACCGCAGATATAACCGCCGAGAATCTTCAGATAATTGAACTCCGGCATGGTGCTATCTCCTTCATTCATAGCGTTTCTTCTCTCGAAGCTGGTTTGCCAGCGTTTGGGGAAGGGCATGGTTCATTCTCCGGGAATACAGCAGGGTTAAGCGTCCTGGCAGTCATCTGCGATGACTTTGATGATCTTGCCGCTCTTATCCAAGAGCACATGCAGGACAAGGCTTCCGCCTTTATCCCGGCTTCGCTTTACGATAGTTCCAAAGCGGTCGCCACGCATCCAACGGTCGGTATAGGCAGGGATTTGCACTCGCATGGTTCATTCTCCAATCCAAGAGAGAATGGGAGCATTTGCGCTCCCATAAGGGCTAGTGATGTTTTCCGGCCATTGGGCCGGATAAATCAGTGTTGCACGATATAGCCGTGTTTGATGCGATACAGCGGCTTATCGTGGTAGTTTCGAGCGCAGGGATCGATAACAACAAGGTGGCCATTGGCTCTGATCATGAAATTGCTCTCATGCAGATCATTGGCGAATTTGGCTGCGCGGCAGGCTTGGGCAAATTTGAGGGCGGATGGGGGCAATAAATGAGTGTCCCCATAGCCTTGCATGGTATGGCACATTCTTTCATAGAGGCGAACTTGATGGGAGTGTTCGCTGCTATCACGCAGGGTGCACACCAGCCGTTCCATCACTGCGACATAGAAGTCATGATGGAACTTGAGGCTGTAGACTTTGGGGCTGAATGTTCCAGCGTAGCGCTTGGCTGTTCCCCAGAGCGCGTAGTGTGTCCAAGCATCGGTTCCGGTACCGATCTTGATGACGCGGGTCGAGCCGGGTTTAGCATAGACATTTGAAAACAGGCCGTGGCCGATATGGTCAAAGCCATGGCGGAGCAGAAACTCACCATAGGAGTATTCGGTAACCATATGCGTTCTCCAATCCAAGAGAGCGAAGGAAACGGGGCATTTCTGCCCCGTCCGTGGTTATCCCAGATTATTGGGCTTCTGTGATATTGGTTACATTGCTTGCCGCCTTGTCGGCATCATGGCGGGCCACAGCGGCGTCGTTTTGGGCTTGCATAGCTTCCCGTTCCTCAAGGGTGATGGCACGGGTTTGGGAGACATGGAACAATCGGAGATTGGCCACTTTGATGGACTTGGTTCCCTCAATCGGACGACGACCTTCGGCCATCCAACGGTTGAAGGTCTTGACGTTAACGTGGGGGACGGCATCGGCAAAGCCCGCCTTCTTGAAGGCTCGCAGCGTAGCATTGGCGTTCTTGACAGAGCGTTCAGTTGGCACATTCATTGGGCCGTTCTTGGCGTTGAAGATGCGCTCTTGTTCGCTGGGCTTGTTCCCTGCCATAGCGAGGGCTACGGCTTCCGCAATGACCTGCTTGAGGGCAGCCTGAGTGAAGGTAACGCTACGCTGTGAGGATTTCGTCATGATATCAACTCCATATCCATGGATTGAAATACCGGGAGGCGAATGCCTCGTTTACCCGGTTGGCGACCTGTCCAGATCGACCGATGCATTGTTGCACGTTTGTTGCCGGCTGTCAAATCACGATTTCGTGATCACGAAGTGATCCGTGCGCCCGGGTGAAGCAGGGAGAAGGTGATGGATTGTCCACACTGCGGGGCATGGGTGATCAGGAAGCCAAGGCACAGCCATGGCGGACAGCAGAGGCTATGCTTGGCGTGTCATGCACAGCGTGCACGCCTGCGCAGACAACGAAACAAACTGAAGGCAGCCCCCACGGTGACAGTTGTACGTCCTAGATATAGACGTAAGCATGGACTCTATGATGGTTTATGATTTGTACATGATTCGTTCATGGTCTGATCACTGTTCGTTCTCTATTTGTTCAGTCTTTGTGCCATTAATGCAGAGCTTAATCCCTGTGCTGATGGTGCCCGTGGAGGGGCTTGGGACTGGGTGCCACATGGCCCGCGCCTGCCCAATGACAGCGCTATCATAGGCATGGCACGGGGGCGGGGGCATGAGAACAAAGCGTGAACACATTCCATAATAGCGGTTATGCGAATGCTAAGTCATTGATATCATTGATGTTCGGTGGCCAGCTATGCGCGGGCAGGCGGCTGCGGATGCAGGCATGTTATATCTTGAACTGGGTCCGGTACATACGGGGGCAAGCGCCTGTGGGAGTGCGGGCGCGCGCGTCTAAATATCTCGGTGAACCACCCTTACTAAAAAGAAAATTGGGACATGCAACAAATTTACAACAAAAATATTCCAGACTTGTAAAGTCTTTACGGGTGCAGTAAAGTCTTTACATGAAAGCACCTCGATGCCGGTCCTGCGGCTGTTATCATTGGGATAGAGTATGTCCGACTACTGCACCACCGAGTTCTACCTCGGAACAATCTCGTGTCCATGGTGTGACGCGGGCTACGACTGTTATGCCTCGATTGGAATCCCCAAAGCCATCATCGTCCGCCACCACGGTTCCACCCGACTCCACCACATCATCTGTGAAGGAACCGGGAGGCAAGCTACCGTTCGACCGGGTAGCCTATCAGCGGGAGTACATGCGCCAGTACATGAGAGAGCGGAGAGCGAAGGCTAAGCTTTCCCCTTGAGGCGTCGTTTCAGCTTCGGTCTGGGGCGGTAGCGGGAGATACCGGCTTCTCGGGCGACCTTGGAGACATAGCCGGGGCTGACGTGGTTTAACTCCGCGATCTGGATCACCGATAGGGCGGGGTTGGCATAGTCCACCAACACGGCTGCCTTGATTTCGTGGGGCAGGTGCTTGGGCCGCTTCGGCAGCTCGGCCATCCGGGCATAGCGTATGATGGTGGAGCGGCTACAGCCGTACTTGACGACCATCTGTTGCACCGGGGTTCCACCGCGATATGCCCGAAGCACCGCGACATAGCGGGCGGCCCGGTTGGAGCGTTCTTGGGTGAAGCTGTAGATGCGCTTGATCGAAGCAATGGCCGCCAACAACGCCGTGGTGGCTTTGGCAGTCATGACATACTCGGCGGCATCTTTTAAGGTGATCATGTCTGATCGGGTGTTGGAGCCCGGAGAGGGAGTCGAACCCCCGCGCCATACCTTACAAAGGCATTGCTCTGACCCCTGAGCTATCCGGGCGGTTATTGATGGTTGCCAGATTGTTCCCACTCGGGATCAACCCATGTCGGAGTATTCCGCCTCTCGACTTCAAGTTCCCGACTACATAGCTTACAGCAGATGGTCATGATGCATTCATCAGAGGGAAAGGGTTCGAACGTGATCATGACATCTGTGCTATTGCAGAAGGGGCAGTATCTGGTTCCATCTTTTGCCATATCAATCTGGATACAGGGTCTTATACAACTTGCCGTTCAGCTTCTGCATCATCTCTAGTTCATCCGCAGCATCTGATAGCAGTGTAGCCACCACATCATATCCTCCCTTCTGGGAGTTCAGATAGGCCTCCCTGAACCACTCCGGATGGCTGCTGAGAGAAGTCCCGCAACAGGATGAAAGTTCCCGCATTGCCACTACTAAACTCTTGGGTCTGTCTGCCATTGTGTTCCTCCATTGTTGTTGTTTTGGGCATTTGCGCCCCTTCAGGTCCCCGAAGGGATAGCTGCCACATGCATGTGTCTTGTATACCGATTGTCTGGCTCGCAGTTGCGAGGCCGTCTACGGAACCCCCCGAGGGACTTTGGCCTACCCCTATTTCCCTGCCTGACAACAGGGCGGCTTAATGGTTAGCCGACGAGAGACTTTCACATGCACCCCGCAATTCTAGCCGCTACAGGACTCCAATACCGCCTTCCATAGACGTTCCTTCTCGGCTTCATCAAGTTCCTTATGGCAGGTATTCAGAGCTTCTGCCGCAGCCTTCTCGACCGCTGCATCTGCCAAAGCCTTGGCTTGCTGATCGGTATAGATCATGGTCTGATTGATTTCATTAATATCCACCATCCCAGAAATTTCAAGGAAAGCTTCATCCCATCGGGATGCCCAGTAACCATACCATTCCTCTTGAGAATTCATTAGGTCGGGTCTCCCATGTTCATACAGCGGAACTCAACTGCAACCTTATTGGTCTTGACAGCTTCCGATTCGGTGACAAGTGCCTTCACAGCGGTTCCCTGTTCCGATACCAGGAACGCTTGACAGACTTCCTCACTCGGGAACTGCATCCGGCTGCGCATACTACCAATTGATTGTTCACTGGGAACGCCATTGGCAGCCACCACAAATAGAAAGACAACGATATTGAACATGACTCAATCCTCTTGGATATTCATGGCTTGGCCGGTGGTGGAGGGCCCCCCAATTCTCTCGCCAAGACTTCATCACGGAACTTTTTCGCTGCCGCTAAAATCTCAGGCGTAATTACCGCAGAGGGCGGTGCCTTGGCCATCTTTCGATAGAATAGATAACCCCCCGCCAACAGAACAACGAAGATGGCGACACCAATCATGATCTGTGGTTCCATCGGATTAATCCTTTATGTTAAGTTAATGGTTGAACATACCTAGACTGGAACTGGAGGTGAAATAGCTAAGCGGTGCAGCGACAGCCGAGACTGTACCTGTAGAAGTTGACGGAAACGTGGTCTCTAAGGCCGGACCTCCATTATCCCCCATCACATCCATCTCCGCCATCAGTTTCTCATATTCCGCAATCTTCCCCATACTCTCGCCGTTGAGGTCAAGCCTTTTCTCAAATGAATCCATGATTAAACTGTGCTTGGCCGCATCGCTGGCCGCCCGGTTCACAATCCCGCTGGCCCGCTTCATATTCTCAACCAGCTTCTGAAGATCCGCTTGGCTACCCATATCTATTCCTTCAAGATGAACCGCGACGAGATATCCCACCAGCAGTATCACAAGACAGACGAAAGCGATATCGATGGCGTCCATTCATGTTGGTATCCTACGGTACTGCATGAACTCACCATCACAACTTATCATCTTAAAGCCACATTGTTCAAACACATATTGCGATGCAACGTTGGTGGCTCTAATCTCCGCATCGAGGTAAGGACTTGTGGACTGTTTACAGGCCTGCCTCAGCATCTCTTTGGCATGACCCTTACCCCGATGTTCCGGGGCCACGGTGATGGAGATCTCGCAGTAATCACTGATCCGGATTACCCCTACACTAGTACCATCCACATCTGCGATCCAAACCTTGCCTTTGGGATGGCTGGGAGACATGCAAGCCGTCATCCATGCCTCATGGTCTTCTTGGCTGACCTCCCCTGTATTACGACTGTTAGCACGGGTTAACGGATCATTACACCAGCGCAACAGGTCCGCACTGTCATCCCACGTTATTGGTAATAGCCAAATCATATGTGGAAATTCAGCTTGAAGCCGAATCCTCCTGATGCTGGACGCCAACCCAAATACCAGAGTACTCTTTTACCGCTATAGGCCACGAAGGGTGCCCAGCCATTGATGACACACCACTTCCAGCCATACTGTGGCGGAACTGCGTCATAGAGCGTGGTTAGCATCACCGGAGCAGGTCCCTTAACCACATAACCCCGGCCTTCAAACCCCACCACAAACCCCATAAAATTACCAATAGGATTGCGACAAAACCATAGAAGATCACGAACAAGAGGAATACGGATATCAGGAAGATAGGGAGCTCCATTGTTGATCTCCGGTGCGTGCCATGAATCGCCATTGCGGAACCACCACAGAAAACCTGTGGGATAAGGGGTTGGAGGAACCACAATGGTCTCGATCATATGGTATGCTATCTCATGTTTATCTTCGTTATCATCCTGACGGTCCTGACTCCACCCGCCTTTGCGGCTAGACTCCACGTCCCTATCCTGCGCCAGTACACCATCCAAAGCAACGATGCCTACCAGAGCGAGGGCGACTGCCACAGCGCGATTGAAGCGCTGCTGGCTTATACCGAACAACAGCATCCGATGCACAAGTTCAGGGCAGAAGTGGAGTGCTATAAGTCCCCGATATCTCGGGCATAGAAAAATACAAACCATCCAACCGGATGGTAGGTGTGGTGATCCGCATATACTTCCTTCGGGGCTTGTGAACCTTCCCCTTCAGATGCTTGATTTTTGGCTTGGCCCGGATGATCTGGGTCTTGGTAATGACCTGTGGCGGCCGAGAGATCGCTGCCATTAGCCGCTCCACCGTCTTGTTGATGTTGTCATTCACCGCATCAATCCGCTGGGCCACCGTGGCCCCCTGCTGGCTCAGCGCCAGCTTGATGCCATAGATGTCTTTATGCACACCCCATATCATCATTCCCAGTACCATTAACGCCAGTGCCAGTAACACCCGAGGGATGGTCATGATTTATCCGATCCTTTGGTTCGGAAAACATCGCATGGTTCGGTTCCAGACATAAATATCACATCTTACTGAACGGTGAGCAATAACGCTCACTTCCACAAAGCTACCATAATCGGTTGGATAATTCCCTTCCGCTGGGGACTTAGCCCAGCGTTTTCGACCACCGGTCGAATAACTCAGGAGAGGCGGTCATGACATGGTACTCTATCAGAACAGAGTGCGGGGAGAAACAAGCGAACAATGTCCGGATATTCCGCTGTCCAGAGTGTGAACCATCGAAGACGATGGAAATTGAGGCTGTGTTTCCGCTGACCATCTGGGGCGGGTCGATCATCACTTATTGCTGCAACGCCTGTGGGTATCGGGACGACATACTCATGGAATGACCAAAGGGTGGGGATCGCCATTGAAACTGTGACGGTCCCCACTGGCAGGGCATCTATGTTCTCTTACCCAGCCTTTGTGACGGAAGCGATGTTGTCTTCCGCCAACTTATCTGCCAATTGGGCAGATAGAGTTCCGACAGCCCGCTTGGCGACCGAACGAGCAAAGTGTTCGATATCAACCATATGACCCTTACCCATATCGCCCAATCCGGATTTATAATGGGCATCACAGGTATTAATTACGGCTCCTTGAATGATCCGCAGCATCTGCTTCTGGAGCGGGGTCGCCCGCTTCGATAGGGTACTCATGTTCTTTTCCCATAAAGATATAGCCAAAGAAGGGTCCGCCATAATGGCAGGGGTTGGTACAGACCCGGCAACAATGGCAGCATTGCGGTTGATCAGGCTTCGATTGGAACATCAATCAGCATATCGGTGAAGATAGAGATATTGGTTTCACGTCCCTGGATGGGTCGGAATCGGTCAGCGGCAAAACCGAAGTAATCCAAATGTGGTTCGGCTTCGTAGAGGAAAATGGCATGCCCTCTAATGATGGCACCACGCCAATGCTGAGCCATCGGTCCGATGATCTGCTTTATGGTATAAATACCCTTCAGTTTAAGTTGCGGTGCGTCATCTGCATCGACACATACCACGCGTTGTCCGGGTTCAAATGTCATGTGATTCTGTCCCCTTTCCGATAGTTCTGGTCAGCTTTCTTACCTAAGAGTCTCGGTAGGTTGGCGGGTGAGACCCCATACCCCGGCCGTATGGATCGCAGATTATGTTCCGTGAAAGGTTGGCCCTGTTTGATGTCGGCGACCGCATATAAGGATCGCCGCATCTGGCGGGATGGATTGGAAGTGAAGTCCCGCAACGCCATCGCCTCATTGGTCATTTTTGTAACATTGACCATGGCCCTGAACTCTGGCGGGGTCAGACTGAACTCCCGATCCTCCGTTTCCAAATAAGCATCTAGTATCAGATGCTTTTCGATGATAGCCGAGAATAAGGCAGTAGCTGCAATCGGAACAACATTGGGATCGGGGGTATGATCCGATAGTCCCACCACCGACTCCGGCCCAAGGAAAATCCGCATCAGCGATATCCGACCCAGATCAGCCCATTCTACTGTACCTGGATACTCCGACGTACAATGCAGAAAGGCGACATTGGTCATATCGCAGGCTTCATAGGCCCGGCGGATATCCTTGAAGTCCGCCATCCCCGTGGAGATGATCATCGGTTTATTCTGACTGGCGGCATATTTGATCAGCGGAATATCAGTCATTTCCATCGATGCGATCTTGTAGGCCGGGCAGTCCAGCTTGGCTAGCATGTCAACAGAAGTGTGATCGAATACCGAAGCGAAGATGGTGATTCCTATTTTTTTGGCATGTTTGAATAGTTTCGGGAACCAATCAAACGGCGTCTGCGTTTGGCTGTACAGCTGGTAGAGATTGCGACCTTTCCAGATGCCTTCCTGTATAATGAAATCCGGCTTGTGGCAGTCGAGGGTGAGGGTGTCAGCGGTGTAAGCCTGAAACTTGACCGCATGCGCGCCAGCATACTTTGCAGCATCGATAAGACTGATGGCATTGTCGAAATGTCCGCCATGATTGCAACTGGCTTCGGCGATGATATAGGGCGGCTTGCCGCATCTAACCTCAACCCCATCAATGATCATAGAAATCCTCCGCTTCCAAGGGAGCCACCTTGTAGCCACGAACCCAGAGATGGGTCAGAAGTTCCGATGTGAAGTCAGACTGGGATACGCCGGTTAGGGTCGCTTCCTTGCCATAGATGGCTTCAAGTTGATCCAGAAAGCTGGCTAGTGCCTCGATGGCCCCGTTCCCCGTACCTCTCATGTCGAACTTCCTTTTCGATGGTTTCGGCTTCTTCGAGGATGATATCCCGCATCCGGTTCAGATGATGCAGTTTCGGATCATAAGCGCAAACCTC
>Ga0137404_10000231_pt1 | contig 36296 bp, 41 predicted proteins | sample CZOMad2_1_16fung_FD_108285 | JGI IMG/M metagenome (GOLD analysis project Ga0137404, IMG submission 108285) | Vadose zone soil fungal communities from Angelo Coast Range Reserve, California, USA - CZOMad2_1_16fungal (Illumina Assembly) | ecosystem: Environmental > Terrestrial > Soil > Vadose... | reverse complement strand
GATGTGGTGCCGGTAGCGCAGGGTCGCGTCCCAGTCGAGCGCCACCTCGAGCGTCGGGTTGATCGTGGCCAGCGGATCGGCGACGACGTGCACGGCCGCCATGCCGATCCGGCTCTTGATGGGCCCGGGCGGCGCCGTGATCGGCGCGCGGCCGGTGAGCGTGTACGGCGTGAGCAACCCGTCGCGGCGCGGAAGCTTGAGGATGGTTGGCATGGCCTCAACAGTTTACCGCAGGGCCGCCGCATTGACAGGCTCGCACCCGGTTCTGTATGGTTAGCGCACGTTTCACGGGGGTCCCTCCGAAGGAGGTCGGCATGGCATCCAAGGCGAACGATCGGAATCGCACGAAGTTCCTGCTCGACGAGAAGGACATCCCGACGAAGTGGTACAACATCCAGGCCGACCTCAAGACGCCGGCGCCGCCGGTGCTCCACCCCGGGACGAAGAACCCGATCGGACCGCAAGATTTGGCGCCGCTGTTTCCGATGGAGCTGATCAAGCAGGAGGTCAGCCAGCAGCGCTGGATCGAGATCCCGGACGAGATCCGTGACGTCTATCGGCTGTGGCGGCCGTCTCCGCTCTATCGCGCGCGCCGCCTCGAGAAGGCCCTCGGCACGCCGGCGCACATCTACTACAAGTACGAGGGCGTGAGCCCGGCCGGCAGCCACAAGCCGAACACGGCCGTCGCGCAGGCGTACTACAACAAGAAGGAAAAGGTCACCCGGCTCAGCACCGAAACGGGTGCTGGACAATGGGGCTCGGCGCTCGCGCTCGCCTGCCAGATGTTCGGCCTGCAGTGCAAGGTCTACATGGTGAAGGTGTCGTACCAGCAGAAGCCGTACCGGCGCATCATGATGGAGACCTGGGGCGCGCAGGTGGTCGCGAGCCCGAGCACGGACACGCAGTCCGGCAAGAAGGTGCTCGAGCAGGATCCGAGCTCACCGGGCTCGCTCGGCATCGCGATCAGCGAGGCCGTCGAGGACGCGGCGACCCGGGACGACACGAAGTATTCGCTCGGAAGCGTGCTGAACCACGTCCTCATGCACCAGACGATCATCGGCCAAGAGGCCAAGAAGCAGCTCGAGAAGGCCGACGATGCCGCGGACATCGTCATCGGCTGCGCCGGTGGCGGCTCGAACTTCGCCGGCCTCTCGTTCCCCTTCGCGGCCGACAAGCTCACCGGCAAGAACAAGAAGGTGCGGATCATCGCCGTCGAGCCGACCGCCTGCCCGAGCCTGACCAAGGGCAAGTACGTCTACGACTTCGGCGACACCGTCGGCCTCACGCCGCTGGTCAAGATGCACACGCTCGGTCACACGTTCATCCCGGCGCCGTTCCACGCCGGCGGGCTCCGCTATCACGGCATGGCGCCCTTGGTCTGCAAGCTCTACGACGAGGGCGTGATCGAGGCGATGGCGGTGCCGCAGCTCGCGACGTTCGAGGCGGCGGTGCAGTTCGCGCGCACCGAGGGCATCATCCCGGCGCCGGAGTCGGCCCACGCCATCCGGGTGGCGATCGACGAGGCTCAGCGCGCCAAGCGTGACGGCAAGCGCCGGACGATCCTCTTCAATCTGTCGGGGCACGGCCATTTCGACCTCGGCGCGTACGAGGCGCATCTGGCCGGCAAGCTCCAAGACTACGAGTACCCGGCCGCGAAGGTCGACGAAGCGCTCAAGAGCGTGCCGAAGGTGTAGGCGGACGACGCGGCGGGTCGCCGCGTCGACCCTCGGATGACCCGGGTCTTCGTCCGTCGCCTGCGGCTCGGGGCGGCGTTCGTTTTGCTCGCCTATCTGATCCTCCACTTCTCGAACCACGCCCTCGGGCTCGTCTCGCTGGAGGCGATGGAGGCGGGACGCTGGTGGTTCCTGGCCTTATGGCGGAGTATCCCCGGCACGCTCGCGCTCTACGGGGCGATCACCGTGCACGGGCTGCTGGCGCTGTGGCTCCTGTACGACCGGCGGACCCTCCGGATGCCGCCGTGGGAAGCCACCCAGTACGCGATCGGGCTGGCGCTGCCCGCCCTCCTCGTGGTCCACGTCGTGAGCACGCGGATCGCCTGGTGGCGGTTCGGTGTCGATGATCCGTATCACCGCATCGTGTTCGGTCTGTCGCTGCAGTCCCCGGAGTTTGGGGCGCGGCAGACACTCACCCTCGTGCTCGCATGGCTCCACGCCTGCATCGGCGTGCACTACTGGCTGCGCTTCCGGTCCTGGTACCCGCGCACGTTGCCGTGGCTCTTCGCCGTCGCGCTGCTCTTGCCGACGCTCGCCCTGCTCGGCTTCGTCGCGGCAGGCCGCGAGGTGGCCGCGTTGGCCAGAACACCGGGTTGGACCGAGGCGATGCTGCGAGCGGCGCATGCCGCCGGCCCGGCCGAGGCGGCGCGGCTCCTGGCGATCCGACGCGGCTTCCTCGACACCTACCTGATCGCACTCGTCGTCGTCTTCGTCGCGCGCGGTGGCCGCCGCCTGCTGGAGCGCCGTCGCTCGATTCGGATCGTCTACCCGAACGGCCGCGTGGTGATCGCGCCCGGCGGCTTCACGATTCTCGAAGCGAGTCGCCTCGCCGGCATTCCTCACGCGTCGGTGTGCGGCGGCCGAGGCCGCTGCTCGACGTGTCGGGTGCGCATCGTGGGCGGACTCGAAGGGCTGCCGCCGCCGAGGGAGGCCGAGCGGCGCGTGCTGGCGCGGGTCAGCGCGGCCCCCGACGTGAGGCTCGCGTGCCAGACGAGGCCCGCTGGCGACGTGGCGGTCGAGCCCCTTCTGGCGCCGTCCGTGGTGCCGGCGGAAGCGTTCGGCACCGACGTGCGCCAGGGCCGCGAGCAGGAGCTGGCGGTCCTGTTCGCCGACCTGCGCGGGTTCACCCGGATGGCCGAGAACAAGTTGCCGTACGACGTCGTGTTCTTCCTGAACCGATACTTCGAAGCGGTCGGCACGGCGGTCACCTGGGCCGGGGGCGTCACGAATCAGTTCACCGGCGACGGCGTGATGGCGCTGTTCGGGATCGACTCGGGACCAGCCACCGGCTCGCGCCAGGCGCTCGCCGCGGCGCGCGCCATGGTCGAGCGCGTCAACGCGCTCAGCGCCGAGCTGGCCGGCGATCTACCGACACCGCTCCGGATCGGCATCGGCATCCACGCCGGCCCCGCGGTTGTCGGTCGGATGGGCTGGGGCCAGAGCTTCTATCTCACGGCGGTGGGCGACACGGTCCACGTCGCCGCGCGCCTCGAACAGGCCACCAAAGACTACGCCGCCGAGCTCGTCGTCTCCGAAGACGTCGCCCGCCACGCCACCCTCGACCTCTCCCGCTTCCCCGCCTACGACCTCACAGTCCGCAACCGCGCCGGCCAAGTCGCCATCCGAGTCATCGACCACGTCGCCAACCTCCCCACCGCCTAGCACCGCGCTAAAGCCATCGGTAGAGAAGTTCCCGCATAAGCCCGTGCGCGAAAGGCCGCTAAACCGAATTCGCCTGTCTGACCGCCAACCGAGTCGAGCGCGAGGCGGCGGGGGGCTGGGGTGGGGTCGAACCGGACCCGTTCCCGTCAAGCATAAGCGGGAGTCAAGCGCCCAGATGGAGCCCAGTCGCAGAGGAGCAGCGGACGCGTGCCGCGTGGTCCGGTCGACCACACCCCCACCCCCCCCCCCCCCTCGACGGAAGATTGAACGTCAGGAAGAGAGAATTCGGTCGTAGCGACCGTATTCACGCGCCGCGTGCATCATCCACTTGACGCAGTCGGGATCCGCTCGAGGCGGCAGCTCGCACGAAGTCGAGAGAACGAAGCGCGAGCGCTTGCCCGCGGTGTCGATGCAGCGCTTCACCTCGGCCTCGATCTGAGCCTTGGTCGCCCGCTCGAAGATCGTCACATCGACGTTGCCGATCGCGACCACGCCCCGCTGGTTCCCGAGCGTGATCAGCCGGTCGAGCTGATCGACCTTGAGCGTGGGATCGCCCTGCTGGTCGAGGTCGATCGTGATCGCGACGAAGCCGACGTCGACCAGGTCCTGGTGGATCTGGTGCGTGGTCCCGCAGATGTGAACGGTCGTCCCGACCTTCTTGGCCCGGAAGTACTCGACCAGCTCCTGGTGGTAGGGCTTGATGAACTCGCGATACGTATCGGGCCCGACCAGCGAGCACGAGGCGGTCGGATCCGAATAGCTGAGGCCGATCTTCGTCCCGAGCACCGCATCGCCGACCTGCTTGGCGTATTCCGTGCTGAAGCGCATCAAGTCGTGGACGAACGCCGGGTCGTCGATCGTATCCAGGCACATGATCTCGGGATTGCGCAGGAGCATCGCGATCGTCCACGGCCCGACCAGCACGGCGCCGAGCCCACTCGGGAGCCGGGCCGCCGAGAGCGCCTCACATTGCTCGAGGAACGCCGGCAGTCGCCCGGCCTTCTTGGGATCGGGGATCTCCAGGCGCGCGAGCCGTCCCTTGTCGTCCTGCAGCACGTGCTGGTCGATCGACGGCACGACGTAATCCGAGTATTTCACGCGGCAGCCGACGGCCTCGGCCTCCTTGGCGAGGTCGTTGAAGGCCACCATGATGTCCGGCTGGTAGCGCTCGTAGTAGTTGAGCATCGCCCGGACGGCCTTGGTGGGGTTCGTGCAGTACTCCTCGATCGAGAGCCCATCGAGACAGCCGGCGAACGATCCGGCGATCGGATACGCCGGCACGCGATCCGCGAAGCCGCCCTTGTACGCGGCCGCCACCCGCTCACGCCCCGTCACCGCCTTCTCGCCTAGCTCCACGCCGTCCTCCGTCTCCCGTCGCGCCTACGAGCGCTGTCGCGATTCTAGCATCGGGGCGAAGGCGCTCAGCGTGCGCTCGATCTCCTCGGGCGCGAGGCTCGGGCGGATGAACACCAGCGGCATGTCGGCGCCCGCGGCGTGCCATTGCGCCAGCCGCTCGCGCGCCTTTTCCGGCGTGCCGAAGACGGTCAGCTCCTCCAGCAGGACCTCGGCTTCCGGCGGGACCGCGGCGGTGAAGCGCGGACTATTGGCGCCGAGCACCAGGTCGATCTCACGGCCGAATCCCTGACGGGCGAGCGAGCGCCGATAGAGCGGCCCCATCGTCGTGAGATAGAACGACACGAACCACGCCGCACCCGCCCGCGCCTCGGCCGGGTCGTCGGCCACCACCGTCGGGACCGATGGATAGACCGACACGCGCCGCTCGGCGTCGCCCGAGCGGGCGGCGCCCTCGCGCAGGAGCGCCAGGCCCTGCGGCAGACACCGGCGCGGATAGAGAAACGGGAGCCAGCCGTCCGCCAGCTCGCCGGCGAGCCGCACCGACTCGTCGGTGAGCGCGGCGAGAAAGATGGGAACGTCGACCCTCAGAGGCAGGTTGAGCTTGAGCGGTCGGGCGCCGGTCGCCACGCCGAGCGGAACGCGCTCGCCACGCAGAAGCGCGCGCACCTGAATGACGGTCCGACGCATTCTCTCGAGCGGCGCGACGAACGGCACGTCGTGAAGCCCTTCGGTCAGCTGCGCCGTGCTGGCGCCGAGGCCGAGCACGAACCGGCCGGCCGACGCTTCGGCGAGGCTCGCGGCGCCCATGGCGAGCGTACCGGCGCTTCGACCCCAGACGCCCAGGATGCCCGTGCCCAGTAACAGGCGTTGGGTCCGGAACGCCGCCTCCGCCATCAGCACCGTGACGTCGTACGCCCAGGTCTCCGGCAGGAAGTACGAGTCGTAGCCCAGGCGCTCGGCCGTCGTTGCGACGCCGACGAGCGTGTCACGGCGGTTCTCGAGGGGCATCACGCTGACGCCGATGGGCATGGCACTCATGATGTCTCCGGGGGCCCCTTGTACGCGGCGGAAAAAAGTGTGCTAACTGTCACTGTCTCGAAGTGGCCGGGCGGCGCAGCCGGACCTTAGCAGAGGAGCACCACATGATCAAATCGTGCGTGGCCCTGGCCGCCGTCGTCTGCGCGGCGGTGGTCACGCCGGTCCCGGGCCACGGCCAGGTCTTCCTCGCTTCTCGGCCGCACCCCGATTTCATGATCGGGCCCCTCTTCGTGGTCGCCAGCGTGAGCCCGGGCGTCCCGGACGTCACGATGAACCTCTCGTGGAGCCTCACGACCGGACCGATCGCACGCAAGGCCGCCATCGAGCAGGATCTCTACCTTCTCTGGCCGTCGGAGATCGTGGAGGGCACGGCGCCCGGAGCGGCCGAGCCTCAGCTGATTCGCGAGGTCGAAGGTCGGGGCCTCACCGTCGTGAGCAGCGGCCGCCTCGTCCTGAGGAGGCGCGACCGAATGCAGCTCGGCACCGCCGCGCTCGGCGATCCGATCGCGGTCACCCCCTCGTTCGTGAACTTCACCCGGCCGGGTGGCCTGACGGGCGTGGTGACCTACGTCAAGATCCCGTGGACCCCGAGCATGGCCGACCCGCTCTCGATCGTCACGCTCGTCCTGCCCCTCCGGGGCCTCATCGTGCCGAAAGCCGGGACGTGGCTCGAAGATCTCTTCTGGGGCCGCCGCCAAGTGCTGACCGCCGGCTTCGGCGATCTGGGCCCGCCCGTGCTCGGGCTCTTCGCGCTCTACTACGAGCGCCGCGACCGGATCGTGCACCTGGCGCGCGACTATTCGCTGCTCATCGCGAATTTCGGCGACTCGGACCACTTGAAAATCGAGGAGATCTCGCCAGCCGCGGCCGTGCGCCGCCAGAGCCGCGTGCGCGCGGGCGGCGAGGTCGTGGCCTTGACGCTCCTGCCATCGCAGGACGCCACCACACAGAGCCTGCGCGTGCAGTACCACTATTTCACTGGTCGCATCAACTGGCGCCCGATCGTCCTCTCGGCCGTGATCCTCTTGGTGACGAACTTCGCGGGCGTGTTCATGCTGAGCACGGACGTGCACCGCCGGATCCGGCGCCGGCGCCGCGCCCGGCGCCGATTCCAGGCGGCGGCCGCGTCGGCGAACGGCGGCGTGCCCTCGCGGGAGTCGCTCGTCACGCTGATTCCGGTCGGCACGCGCTATGACGAGGTCGTCTCGCGGTTCGGCCGGCCCGACGAGGAGCACGAGCGGGTGACGCCCCCCGGACGGCGCACCTTGCTCTACCGCGCCAACCACGGCCCCGTCCATCACGAAGTCGCCATCGAGCTCTACGACGACCGCGTCCGAGAGGTCACGTGCATCACCAGTCGCTGAGCGCGCGCGAGCGGGCTAAAGGAGCGAGCGAATGATCAAACCGTACACCGCCGTCGGCCTGATTCCCACCGTGCGCGGCATTCGCAAGCGCGGCGACATCAAGATCAACCTCGAGCACCTCTCGCACCTGGTGAAGGCGGCGTCGTGGCTGTCGAGCCTCGATCTGCCGGTCCGGCTGATCGCCTTCCCGGAGGGGGCGCTTCAAGCATTCAACGACGAGGTGCTCGACCTCGATCACGTGACGTTCGCACGTGAGTGCGCGATCGATATCCCGGGCGAGGAGACCGAGGCCCTCGGCAAGATCGCCAAGGAGTACAACGCCTTCATCATGGCGCAGGCCAAGGCGAAGCATCCGGATCTCAAGGATCGCTACTTCAACGTGGGCTTCATCATCAATCCGCGGGGCCGGGTGATCCTCAAGCACTACAAGGTCTCCCCGCTCTTCCCGGTCGAGCACTCGGTGTGCCCGCACGACGTCTACGACTGGTGGGTCGAGAAGTACGGCAAGACCCTCGACGCCTTCTGGCCGGTCGTCGACACCGAGATCGGGCGCATGGGTATTATGATGGCCAACGAGGGCTCCTATCCGGAGAACGCGCGGGCCCTGGCGCTCAACGGCGCCGAGGTCGTCTACCGCGCCTCGTACCCGCACCCGGCGACGGGCAACGAGATCTTCGAGATCCAGAGCCGGGCCCGTGCCCTCGACAACAACATGTACATCGTGGCGCCGAACATGGGCACGTACTATCTCTTCCCGGAGGAGACGACGGCGATCGACACGTTCGGCGGCCGGTCCTTCATCATCGACTACAAGGGGCGGATCGTCGGCCGGCAGGACTACGGCGCCGGCTCGACGTACGTCGGCGGCGTGATCGACATCGAGGCGCTCCGCGACCATCGGGCGCGGGCGCAATGGGACAACTGGATGAAGGACCTGAGGACCGAGCTCTATCAGATCCTCTACGAGAAGCCGATCTACCCGAAGAACCTCTATCTCAAGCGCGCGCCGATGAAGCACGCGGAATACCGCGAGAAGGTCATCCGGCGGCAGATCAGGCTCATGCACGACCGCGACATCTGGAAGCGGCCGGCGCGATGATCGTCCGACTCCTCGTCGTGACGCTGTTGCTGATCCCGCTGCCGGCGGCGGCCGAGATGCGGCTGCCACCCGGCTTCACCGCTCAGGTCTACGTGACGGGAGAGGGCTTCGACACCGACACCTCGCGCGGCATCCGTGGCATCCCGGCCACCTCGACCCTCACGTTCGATCAGTCCGGGTTTCTCTACCTGGCGCGGACCGGACGGCGCTACGTCGGCGGAGAAATTTACGACCTCTGGCCCGTCTTTCGGATTCCGGCCGGCGGCGCCCGACTGACCCCCGCGGTCGAATCGCGCTATTTCTACGGGCCGCCGTTGCCCAACCCTCAGGTCGGCACGACGCGCCGTGGGCACGCGCTGTTCGTGACCACCTTCGACCGCGAGCGGAAGGTGGGCGCGGTCTATCGCATGGTGGATGGTCGGGCCGAGCTGTTCGCCGGGGGAACGCCGGAGCGCGGCCTTCGGCCGGTCCTGCGACAGCCGGAGGCCTCCGCGGTCGACTCGGCCGGCAACGTCTACGTCACCGACCGCGCCCAGGGAGTGATCGTTCGACTCAACCCGGAAGGTCGCGTCCTCGACCCCGCGTACGTCACGATCACCCGACCGCGGCTGCTCGCGATCGACGAGCGGGATCACCTGTGGATCGGCAGCGACGGCAATGCCGAAGCGCCCTACCAGCCGGGCCCCGGCGAGATCGTGCGCGTCTCCCCGCAGCGAGTCTCCGAGGTCCTCTATCGAGGGCCGGTGGTCGCCGCGCTCGGAGTTGGCCCGGGCAACAGTCTCTTCGTGGCCGACCGCCACGAAAAGCAGATCTTCATCCTCTCGCAGGACGGCAAGCGCACCGAGTTCGCCGGCTTCACGGATGGCGACGTTCCGCGCAGCCTCGGGTTCGCGCCGGTCACCCCCGAGACACGACGCGCCGGGGTCGCGGGCGACCTCTTCGTCGTCACGATCAGGAACGGCACGTGGCCGGTCAACGAGGTGCTCCGCATCTCCGGGCCGTTCGACGACCTCACCCGGCCACGCTGAGGCCGCGGCCGATGATCCGATCGGGCATATTTCCGGATCGCCTCCGGAATTGTGCCCTCGCCGTCGCGACGCTCGCTCTCTAAATCCCCGATTCGACGAGCCTCCGACATGGGCACGACTCCTGCTACCTCTCTGGGCAGAAGCAACGGACCGAAATGGGTGCAAGGCGCCCGGAGGTAATTGAAATGCAACACATGGACCTCTGGTTCGACCTGGCCGTCAGGGGAGAGCCCAATCTGGAGGAGGAGGCGCTCGCACGTTTCCAGCTCACGGACGGCTCGGACCCAGATCCGAGCCCGGACGATCGAGGCGGCGAGGCGCAGGCACCGTCGACTGACTTCTTCTAGCAGCTGACGTCGAGCCCTCAGCGTGTCGCGGCGCGGATGACCGCGAGCGCCCCCGCTGCGATCGCCACGACGATCCAGATCGTTCCCTTCGGGAGGCGCAGCATCTCGACGGCCGCCACGGTGAACCCGGCCGCGATCAGCACGGCCGCCGCGAGAATCGAGCCGGTCCGCGATCGCTTCCCGGTCATCGACCTGGCTTCACGCCAGCACGCGCGCGAGGTCGGCGGTCACCCGGGCGGTGTCGGACTCGTTCAGCGCGGTGAGCGAGACGACCAGCGGATCGACGTGCTCCGCCCACGGCCGCCAGGCCAGCCGCTCGGCGCCGAAGAGGACAGCGCCGGGGACGCCTACCGTCGCGGCGAGGTGGCTGATGCCTGAGTCGTTGCCGAGATACGCGGCCGCGAGGCTCAGCGCACCGGCGAGGAGTGGGAGCGGCGGCTCTCGGAGCACGATCGCCCGCGCGATCGCCTGCTCCGGGAGCGCCGCGAGGGCCTCGGCATCGGCGGGTCCTCGATGGATCACGATCGCGAGACGAGGGAGCCGCGCGAGGCGCTCGAGCACTTCGGCGAATCCCGTGGCCGGCCATCGCTTCCCTCGCCCTCCTGCCCCGGGATGCACGAACAGCAGTCGATCGCTCTCGCTCCAGCCCAAGTGAACGAGCTCGCGACGAGCCTCGGCGACGATCGGTGCCGGCACGCTGACCGGTGATCGAATCGCGGGATCCTCGGTCGACGCGCCGACCGTGTCCACGAGATGCTCCCACACCGGACGGCCGGCGCCCACCGATGGGGCGACGATCGATCCGGGAACGAGCATGGTCAGCCTTCGCACGAAAGCCGGCTCGCGCGAACCGACCCACGCCACCACACGCGCGCTTCGCCGCAGATCTTCCGCGCACCGCTCGGGCCATTCTCGCTCCGAGCCGTCGGGCTCGGGCGCGAACAGCGAGTCGAGCCCCAGGAGCTCGAAGTCGAGCGATCGATCGACGACCCCGAGCGCTCCGAGGAGCCGGCCGATCTTCGGCTGCGCCGCGATGACCAGGGCGTCACCAGGCCGCTGGTGCCGGAGAGCGCGCAGGGCCGGAATGGCCAGGAGCACATCGCCCAGAGCCCCGGGATGGATCGCGAGGGTCAGGGGCGGAGCAACGCCAGCGCGGCATCGTGGAGGCGGCCGTTCGTCGCCAGCGCGGAGCTCGAGTAGATCGTCGGGCGGCCCTCCAGGTCCGTGAAGCGGCCGCCCGCCTCCTCGACGAGGATCTTGCAGGGCGCCAGATCCCATGGCTTCAGCCCCGTTCCCTCCGGATAGATCTCGGCATACACATCGGCTTTGCCCTCGGCGATCAACCCGTAGCCGATGTAGTCGCCGAAGCCGCGCTGCCGGTCGGTCGAGTCCACGAGGCGCATGAATCCGTCCCAGTACCTGGTCGTGCGCGCCGCCCGCAGCCCCGCGTGCAGGAGATAGGCCTGGCTCATCTCCGTCTCGTCGGAGACGCGGATGCGCTCGCCGTTGAGGAAGGCGCCGCCGCCTCGCCGGGCGGTGTAGAGCTCGCCGGTCACGGGATTGTGGATGACGCCCACGGTGATCTCGCCGTGCTCCTCGAGCGCGATCAAGGTGGCCCAGATCGGAATGCGGCGCACGAAGTTCTTGGTGCCGTCGATCGGATCGATGATCCAGCGCGTGTCCGTCTTGCCCGAGCCGCCGAACTCCTCGCCGAGGAAGCCGTGCTCCGGAAACGCTCGGCCGAGGACCTCGGTGATCGTCCGCTCGGCCTCTCGATCGGCCTGGGTCACCGGGGTCGCGTCAGGCTTCAGCGTGATCTCGAAGCCGGCGCGATAGTACTTCAGCGCGACGCGACCGGCCGCCCGGGCCGCATCGACCGCGGCGGCCAGCGCCGCTTCGCTCACCGTGTGGGCTCTTCCCCCGGAAAGGGCTCGCCGCGCTCGGCGAGCACTTGTCCGTAGACCTCCAGCGCGTCGACGACGACCGGCATGCCCCCGTAGGTGACCATCTGGAAGATGACCTCCGCCACCTCCTGCCGCGTGGCGCCGACGTTGAGGGCCGCGTGGATGTGCGCGCGCACCTCGTTCGGGCGATGGAGCGCCGTGAGCGCGCCGACCGCGCAGAGCTCGCGCTGCTTCTGCGAGATGACCTCTCGGCTGTAGAGCACACCCGTGAAGAACAGGGACAGCTCGCGCGCGAGCCCCTTGTCGAACCGTTTCCACATCTCGAACCCCGAGCCGCCCTTCAGGGTGTTGAACAGCTTCTGACTCGTCTTCTTGGTGAGGGCTTTCAGCTCGGCATCGTCCATGAGCGCCATGGCATCTCCTTTTCCACAGGCGCCGCCGATGATACGCTGCGACTCCGGCGGCGCGTTGCGCCGTCACAATAACGTAGCCGAGAGGGCCGCACAATGTTGAACCCGCACGTGTTCCGCGCCTATGACGTGCGCGGGCTCGTCGGCCGCGACATCAACCCCGGCGTCTTCCGTCAGGTCGGGCGCGCCTACGCGACCATGATCCGACGGAACGGCGGCCGCCGGATCGCCGTCGGCCGGGACAATCGCCTGTCGTCGAACGCTCTCGAGGTGGGGTTCGTCGAGGGCGTGCGCGCGGCCGGCGTCGACGTCGTCGACATCGGCCTGGTCACCACGCCGATCCTCTATTTCGCGACCGCCCACTGGAAGCTCGACGGCGGCGCGAACATCACCGGCAGCCACAACCCCATCGAGTACAACGGCGTGAAGATGGTGCATCCCGGCGCGGCGCCCTTGTCCGAGGACGAGATCCAGGGCCTGCGCGCGACGATCGAGCGCGGCGACTACGAGAACGGGGCCGGCGGCATCAGCGAGCGGAGCCCCCGCGAGGACTACTTCGACACGATCACCCGGATGATCCGGCCGGCGCGTCGCCTCAAGGTCGTGGTGGACGCCGGCAACGGCGTGGCCGGCCTCTTCGGGCCGGAGCTCTTGCGCCGCATCGGCTGCGACGTCGTCGAGCTGTACTGCGAGTCGGACGGGAGCTTTCCGAATCACCTGCCCGACCCGGAGGACGAGCGCAATGTCGAGGATCTGAAGCGCAAGGTCATCGAAGTGGCCGCCGACGTCGGCATCGCCTACGACGGCGACGCCGACCGCGTCGGGGTCATCGACGAGCGCGGCGGGCGTCACGAGGCCGACCTGATCCTGATCTTATTGGCGCGCGATCTGCTGACCCGCCATCCCGGCGCCAAGGTGGTGTTCGACGTGAAGTCCTCGCAGGCGCTGATCGACGACATCCGCCAGCACGGCGGCGTGCCCATCATGTGGAAGACGGGCCACTCGCACCTCAAGCGCAAGATGCGCGACGACCACATCCTGCTCGGCGGCGAGGTCAGCGGCCACATGTTCTTCGCCGAGAACTACTACGGCGTCGACGACGGCATCCTCGCCTCGTGCAAGATCATCGAGATGGCCGCGCGGGCGACCGAGCCGCTCTCCCAGATCTTCGACTCGGTGCCTCACCTGCGCGCCACGCCCGAGCTCAAGGCGCCCTGCCCCGACGGCGAGAAGTTCAGGGTCGTCGAGGAGGTGACGCGCGAGCTGAAGCGGCGCTACGAGACGATCGACACGGACGGCGCGCGCGTGATCTTTCCGGGCCTCGGCTGGGGGCTCGTCCGAGCCTCGAACACGAACCCGTACCTGACGCTCAGGTTCGAGGCCCACACGGACCGGGAGATCGACGAGATGAAGCGTGAAATCTACGGCGTGCTGAGCCGCTACCCGTTCGTGACCTTACCCGACTAGCGCGAGCGCGTTACTTCCAGCTGAGCGCCAGACGGACGGCTGACAGGAGGTCGGGCGCCATCGCGCAATCGCGGGCGCCCCAGAACCCTCCTGGATCCAGGAGCACCGCTCTGAGACCGGCGGCCGTGGCGCCCCGCACGTCGATCGAGTAGAAATCGCCGATGTAGGCCGCCTCGGAGGGCGCGATGCCGGCCCGGGCCATCGCCAGCTCGAAGATCCGTGGGTCCGGCTTCTCGACGCCGACCTCGCCCGAATCGACGACGAAGTCGAGATAGGGCGTCAGCCCGGCCGTGGCCAGAATCGACTCGACCGAGCCGTTCGAGTTCGAGATCGCCGCAGCCCGAGCACCGGACCCGCGGACGAGCGCGAGCGATTCGATCGCCTGGGGATCGTGGGCGGCCCAGACGCCGACGGGCGGATTGTAGGTGCGCCGCCATTCGGCGAGCTGCTCGACCGTCTTGGCGTCGGTGACGCCGAGCCCTTCCAGGACGAGGCCCAGGTAGCGAGTCGCCGACGCCTGGGTTTCGGTCGACACGCCCGCCGTGCGCGCGAAGACCTGGTCGTCGAGCTGAACGCGTGCCCGCCACTCGGCGCGTTGAACGGCGTTGGGCGCGACACGCACGCCGTGGCGGGCCAGCTCCGCGGCGATGGCCGCGTAATCCATTCGGAGCAGCGTGTTGCCGGCGTCGAAGAAGACGGCTCGAATCCTCAGCCCCCGAGGCTCTTCAGGTAGGCGACCAGGTCGATCAGCTCACGAGCGGAGAGACTGTCGCGGTAGTCGGGCATGATCGAGCGGCCGTCCGGACCAGTATAGCCCGGCGCTTCCACGATGACGGCATTCGGATTGACGACCGATTCGAACAGGTAACCGGCCGGATGGTGCCGGCCCACGTCGGTCAGCGCCGGACCGGGCCGCGAGGGACGCGGGAACTTCTCGCGCGCGACCGCGTGACAGGTGAAGCACTCGAGCCGCGCGAAGACCTCGCGGCCCTTTCCGGCATCGCCGTCGGGCGGAGCGAACATCCAGCCCTCCGGCACGCCGCCACTGGCGTGAAGCTCCTCCATCGTCACGCGAGCCTGGCCCCCCTGCGGATCCGCGTTGCGCGACACGTGGCTCGCGTGGCTCTTGGGCGTCGACTCGCCGAGCACGGCGGTGCAGCCGAACACGACGACCGCGATCAATACTTCCCGGCCGACGAAGCGTGAGAGCCTCACCGTCGCCGCGCCGGGCGTTATCGCGGCGCCGAACACGCGTCGCGGCCCGCCCGCGCCGAGCTGAGGGACGACCAGATATCGGTTGAGGGCTCCGAGGAACGCGAGGACCAGTGCGAGGCAGATCTTGACGAGGAGCGCCACGCCATACGTCGTTGTCCACAGCGACGCGAGGGTCGGCACCTGGATCCACGCGTTGTAGATCCCGCTGGCGACGACGACCAGCAGACAGTAGCCGGCAAGCCGGGAAAACCGCCGCGCGACGACGCCGACGAGCTCCGGGGACCACGCGCCACGATCCCGGCACATCGTCAGGGCCAGGCCGAAGAGCCCTCCGGCCCAGACCGTCGCGGCAACGGCATGCAGCCAGTCGAGAAGCACGGCGAGCGAGGCGTCGCCCCAGTCCGCGGCGTGCCCGGTCAGGCTTCCGGTCAGGAGGACGCCGAGCGACAGCACCAGGGCGGTGGCCCGGAACGGCACCGAGCGAGCCACCGAGACCACCCCGAGAAGCGCCAGCGCCGCCACGCGTGCGAGCCAGATCGCGCCGAAGTGGGTGCGGGTCAGCACGACCGGGAGCGTCGATGTCAGCTGCGAGAAGTCTCCTCCGCTCATGATGCGGGCTCGTGCGATGAGGTCCCCGGCCGAGGATACGATGAGTACCGCGACCGCGACGATGACCCAGCGCCGGAGCCGGCGGCGCGCCGACGCGAGCTCGGTGACGTGGCGCGGCAGGACGACGAGATCCAGGACGAGCCCGCCGATCAGGATCGCCAGCGCGAGAAGCCCGAGCCAGCGGCCCATCGTCGGCAGGAGGAGCTCGTGAAGGGTCACTTCACCCTGAAGGCAAAGTCGCCTTCGGTCCGGTGACCGTCGCGCGCGACGACGCTCCAGAACACGCGATAACGGCCCGGCGGCAGCGGCGGCAAGCCCACCTCGAGCAGGGCCCCGTCCGAGGGATCGACACGAGCGTCGCCCTTGTCCACCCGGCGCTTGCTGTCGTCCTCGACTCGAAGCGTGCTGAACACGGGCTCGATCCGGCCATCGAACCAGATGCGGACTGCCGGCGGCGACACCTCCACCGTGTGCCCGACCCGAGGCTCCGAGTGGTCGGGGAACGCGTGAGCCCACGCCCAGGTCGGCGCGAGCACGAGTGCCGCCGCCGCCAGCAGTCCTCGCACTATTGCGGTTGAGTCGGTCCGAGGACGCCGTGGAACGGCGTCCACGTGAACACCTGGGGCAGGATGTCGTCCAGATAGAAGTGGATCTGAGCGAGCGCCCCGATGTTCTTGCTGATGTCGTGGTTGACGGGGATCACGGCTTCCAGCCCGAGCTGGAAGTAGCGACCGAACCAGATGATCCCGGGATTCACCGTGCCGGTCGTGCGGCCCGCGTTGCGCCCGTCGACCGGCGTTTCCAGCGCGAGCTCGACGATCGGGATCATCCGGTTGAGCGGCGCCGGGAGCCCGACGTCGCGCACGTAGGACTGCAGATACTGCAAGTTGTACTGGAAGCTGAAGCCCCACTGAAAGACTGTCGGGTTCAGCGGCTTCTTGACGTCCACATTGCCGTCGTCGTCCGTCTCGAACGTCTTGGTATGCACGCGCGAGGGAACCGCCAGGCCCAGCACGCCGGTGATCGCGAACGGCTTCATCAGCGCGATCTGGTCGGGCAGATCGCCGAAGCCCTTGCCGAAGAAAAGCTGCGGGGTCCAGGTGTCGAAGCTCTCGGCGTCGACCTTCTTGCTTCCGGTCCCGCCGACGTCCCAGCCCAGACCGAGCGCCAGCAGGACCTCGTGCGGGGCGTTCTGGAAGAACACGTACTTCGCGGAGACCTCGAGATTGTTGAAGCCGCTCACGGACGAGCCCTCGTCGGGATCCAGCATCGTGAAGGTGCCGGCGAGCGAGATGCCGAGATCGGGGCTGAGCCGCTTCGAGAGCTCGCCGCTCAGGTCGATCTGCTTGGTCGGGGGCGCGTCCGCCGTGCCCCGGAGCTTGAGGTACGAGATCGTCGGCAGCGACAGCTCATCGGCCACGAACGGGTCGTCGGTGGCCAGGGTCGCGGGAAAGAATCGCTTGCCGATCAGGCCGTGAGCCTGAGCGTGTTCCAAGGTCACGAGCGAGAGCGCCAGCGCGAGCGCCCCCACGAACGGAGTTTTCCCTCTCATGGGACCCCCCTGGAGATTTGTTTGTTGGTCGAGCTGGATCTAGACGAGGGGGGACGGGGGAGCGCGCGGCTGAGACGGATCGAGCGAACGAAGGGCTACGAGGAGCGGGTCGGGCTGCGTGGCCGTGGCGCCCACCCGCGGGAGGGGCTCTTCGATGGTCAGCTCGACGACGGTCGTGCCGTCCAGATGCGCCGCCATGGAGGCGGTCGGGCAGGCGACGGGATCGCTGCCGAGCGCGTGGTGGTGCACGGAGTGTACGGCGGCCTCGACGCCGAAGATCGTGATGAGGAGAACGAGGAATGCGGCGACGAGCCCGCGCGAGCGTCGCCGGGCGAGCGCGACCGCCGCCAGCAGAACCATGACGGCGAGCGGCCAGGGATTGTCCGGCGCCTCGCCGGCGACGAGAACGTACCGCGCGGCGGCCGGTTCCAGCGGCGGTGGGAGTTGGGGAGCCTCGAACACCGCGCCCTCGTCGCCGCCGACGTGGGCATCGGCCGGGCTCGAGGCCCAGACTGACGCGGCCAACGCGATGATCGCCAGGACCCGCAGCATGGCTCGCACTCTAGCGAAGAAACTCGCTGGACTCAATGCAGGTTGCCCATCCGGTACACTGACCGGGTGTACGCGCTCGGACTCGCCGCCCGCTGGCTCCATCTGGCCAGCTCGGTCCTCCTGGTCGGCGCCGCGGCGATGATCGTGATCGCGGGCCGCTCCGACCGGGCGACGGCACAACGCTGGGAGCGTCGCGTGCTCAGCTGCGCGTGGGGGTTCGCGCTCCTAGCGCTCGTCTCGGCGGTCGTGGTCGTCGGCACGCAGACGGCGCTCTTCGAGGGCCGCACGTCGGCGGCCTTCGAGCCTCGCGCGATCGGGCGCGTCCTCGTCCAGACTCAGGCCGGCCACGTGTGGCTCGTGCGCGCTGGATTCCTCGTCCTGCTCGCGGGGTTTCTCTCGATGCGCATGACGGTCGAGCGGCGCGCCGATTGGCGCGCAGCGCGAGGCGAGACGGTCCTGCTCGGCGTCGCCGCGCTGGTGCCGCTGGCGGCGGCGGGCCACGCGGCCGCCGTGGAGCCGGACACCGCGCGCGCGATCGCGCTCGACGGCCTGCACGTGCTCGGGGCGGGCATCTGGGTCGGAGGCCTCTTCCCGCTGGCGCTCCTCCTGCGGGCCGCCGCCACCGAGGCAGGCGCGGACGCGCGACCGTACGCGGTCCTGGCGGCGCGACGGTTCTCGCGCGCCGCGCTCGCCATCGTGCTCGTGCTCGCCGGTACCGGGACCTTGCTCGCGATCACCCACGTCGGCAACGTCGCGGGACTCGTGGGCACGAGCTACGGACGCCTGCTTCTGGCGAAGCTCACGCTCCTGGTCCTGGCCCTGAGCCTCGCCGCGCTGAACCGCTCCGTGCTCCTGGCTCGCCTCGGCGGCGACGGGCCGACCGTCGGACGCCCCGCGATGCGCCGCCTCGCGGGGTTCGTCGCGGTCGAGGCGGGCCTGGCGCTCGCGATCCTCGTCATCGTCGCGGCCATGAACATCACGCCGCCGGCCCGTCACGAGGCGCCGGTGTGGCCGTTCACGATCCGCCTCTCGTTCGCCGCGCTCGACGGCCGGGCGGACGAGGCGACGCGCGCGCTCATCGGCAGCCAGATCGGCGTGCTCGGTCTGATCGCCCTGATCACGGGCCTCGCCGTTCGCGCCTGGCGGCTTCCCCTCGCCGCGGTGGCGCTCGCCGCGCTCGGCGCGGGCGCCGGGCTCGCGCTTCCGCCGCTGGCCATCGACGCCTACCCAACAACATACCTGCGCCCGTCGGTGCCCTATCACGCCGGGGCGATCACGGCCGGGGCCGCGCTCTATCAGGCCAACTGCGCGGGGTGTCACGGGCCGCGCGGCGCCGGCGACGGGCCCGATGGTCGAGCGCTTCCACGGTTGCCCGCCGATCTGCGCGCGCCTCACACCGCTCAGCACACGGCCGGCGACCTCTTCTGGTGGATCAGTCACGGGATCCCGGGCTCCGGCATGCCGGGGTTCGGCTCGCGGCTCAGCGAGGACCAGCGCTGGGAGCTGATCAACTTTCTGCGCGCCTTGTCGGCAGGCTATGGCGCGCGAGGAATGGGGCCCACGATCGAGCGCGACCGGCGCTGGCTCGTGGCGCCGGACTTCGCATTCACGGTCGGTCCGACACCGCCACGCGCGCTCAAGGACTATCGCGGACGCAACGTGCTGGTGGTGCTCTATGCCCTGCCCCGCTCACGCCCGCGCATGAATCAGCTGGCGGGGCGGGAGGGGACCTTGGCCTTCCTGGGCGTCGAGGTCATCGCGGTCCCGATCGACGCCGACCCGGACGCGATCCGTCACCTGGGCGACGACCCGCGCGTGCTCTTTCCAGTGGTCACTCAGGGGGCCGAGACGATCGTGGCCGCCTACCGGCTCTTCGCGGTCGCGCCTCACGTCGAGCTCCTCGTCGATCGCCAGGGCTACGTTCGCGCCATCACGCGCGGCAGCGGCGAGGCGACGGACCTCGACCTGCTGATCGCCCAGATCCAGCAGCTCAACGACGAGAAGACCGCGGGCGAGGCGGCGCCCGAGGAGCACGTGCACTGATGCGGCCCTGGAACGCGGTGCTCGTGATCAACCTGGCTCTCGTCGTCGGCGTGGGCTGGGGCTACGCCTTCTGGGGCCTGCGCGTCGGGCGGCTCGAGCGTGAGCTGGCCGAGGCGAAGGCGGCGGTCGAGAGCGGCGTCGAGCGCCAGTGGACGGTCGACGGCATCGTGCGCGCGAGCCTGCCGGAGCTCGGCATGCTCGTGCTCACGCACGGCGAGATTCCGGGTTTCATGCCGGCGATGACCATGGGCTTTCGCGTCGTGTCGCCGAAGATTCAGGAGGCCGTTTCCGTGGGAGACGCGGTACGATTTACCCTACGGGGAGTACCACCGAACGTGGCGGTGACCACGATCGAGAAGATCAAGTGAGGATAGCTGTGGTGAAATTTCTGACTCTCTCGCTCCTGACCGCGACGCTCTGTCTTGCCGCGCCCGCGATGGGGGCCACGCTCTACATCACCAACACCAAGTCCGAATCGGCCTCGATCATCGACACCGACACCCTCGAGGTCGTGGGCACGATCCAGCTCGGTCAGGGCAAGCCCAATCGGATCGTCTTTCACCCCGACGGAAAGACGGCGTGGGTCGTCTACGACAAGAGCCACGACCTGGGCGTGATCGACGCCGAGTCCCGGAAGCTCGTCCGCCGCGTGAAGATCGGCGGCAACCCGTACAACCTCGCGTTCACCCCCGACGGCCGCTACCTCCTGGTGCTCGACTGGTCGAGCGACACGAGCAACGACGAGGTGATCTTCTACGACCTCAAGGAGCAAAAGATCGACGGCCGGGTGGAAGTCTCCACGTGGCCGGCCCACGCGATCTTTTCCCGCGACGGCAAGCTGCTCTACGTCTCGGGCGAGACGGCGGGCGACGTGACCGTGATCGACGTGGCCCAGCGCAAGGCCGTCGGACGGATCATCCACGGCGGCGGTGACGCGATGGGGCTGGCGCTTCCCCTGGACGGCAAGACCCTCTACGCGGCCGCGGGCGAGAACAAGATGATCGTGAAGATCGACACCGCGACCAACAAGACCGTCGGGGAGATCCCGCTGCCCGGGATTGTCCACGAGGCCACGCTCACGCTCGATGGCAAGTACCTCTACACAACCCTGCGGAAGACCAACAAGATCGCCGTGGTCAGCATGGCCGACGAGAAGGTCGTCAAGGTCATCCCGCAGCGCGGCTACCCCGATCTCGTCACGATGGAGCCGACAGGCCGCTACGCCCTCGTCACCAACCGCTACGCCGACCTGGTCAGCGTGATCGACCTCACGACCCAGGCTCAGGTCCGGACGATCCCGGTCGGCAAGGCGCCCCACGGGATGGCCCTCCGGCCTCGCTAGGTGAAGAGGCGGCTCATCCCAGTGGGGCTGGCGGCCCTGGCGTTCTGGCCAGCCGCCGCGCTGGCTCACGCGGTCCTCGTCAAGTCAGTCCCGGCCCAGCGGGCTGCTCTCGCCGAGCCTCCGCCTCGGATCGAGCTCTGGTTCAACGAGCGGCTCGAGCCGGCATACTCGAAGGCGTCGGTCACGAATGAAGCCGGCGCTCAGGTCGACCTTCGCGACGTCGCGGTATTGGCCGAGGACCCCCGCCGGCTCTCGCTCTCTCTGCAGCCCCTCCTGCCCGGCCGCTACACCGTCAGCTTTCGCGTCCTCTCGGTCGACGGCCACGTCGTCGAGTCGCGCCTGACGTTCACGGTGAAGGACCGGCGCTGACTTGCATTCCAACGCCGATCGTGATGTTGTAGCCATAATGTCGAAGCGCCGTGCCCTCCTCCTCCTGCTGGGAGTCGTGGCGTTTCTTCTCGGCGGCGCGAGCATGCCTCACACGCATGCTGGCGTGGCACCCGGACTCTGGAACGCCGACCACGACCTGACCTTGATGGCGGCGTTCGGGACTCACGCCTGCCAGCTCGACGCGATCCCTGTCCTGGGGCTCGCGCTCGTACTCTCCGCGACGATCTCGCTGGCCGCCGCGCACGCCGCCAGCGCTCCGCTACGCCTCTCGGGCTCTCGCGCTCCGCCGCGCTTCTAACGCTCCTCCACTCGTCCGCCTAGCTTTCTACTCGAGCCTCGAGCTCGTCCGCGACTCCACGTCGCGGGAACGGTCGACGAACCAAGCACACTGGAGGACCGGGATGCGCGCACTGGCCCTGATCGTCATATCGCTGTGCACCGCGCTGACGCCCGCGGTTGCCGCGGCGCAAGAGGCCGCGGAGCTGCGCAAGCAGATCGAACAGCTCCAGAGGCAGCTCCAGTCGGTGACCGACCGATTGCAGCGTCTCGAGGCCCAACCACCGCCGCCGGGGCCCGCGCCAGCGACTCCGACCGTCGCCCCGGGCGCCGCCGCTCCCGCGCCTGCCGCGGCTCCACTATCGGCGATCGACCTGGCGCGGCCCCGGCAACCCTTCTCGCTGTATCAGCAGCGAGGCTCGGGCCAACTCCTCTTCGACATCGGCGTCGCCGGCGACTTCGTCGGCAACATCACGCAGAAGAACGTCGCGAGAGCAGGAGGCGGAACCTTTGCGGGGCAGGAGAATCGGTTCTTCCCGCGAGAGGTCGAGCTCTCGCTCTTCGGCCAGATCGATCCGTATGCGTCCGCGGTCGTCAGAATCGAAGCGGGAGAAGAAGCGCCCGGGCAGGATACCGGCGTCCGCCTGGCCGAAGCCTACATGACTCTCCTCACCCTCCCCTTCGGCACCCAGGCGAGACTCGGCCAGATGCGCAACCGTTACGGCTGGTCGAACGAGATCCACGAGCACGATCTGCCGTGGGTCGACCGCCCGAACGTCATGCGCAACTTCTTCGGCCCCGAAGGGCTGCAGGAAAAGGGGCTCGAGCTGACCTTAGTCCCCGACCTGCCGTTCTATATCGAGGCGCTCGCCGGCATCTTCAATGGTGACAACGAGACAGCGTTCGGCCGCCAGACCTTGCAGCATCCCCTCGTCACCGGCCGGCTCCGGACGTTCTTCGAGCTCGGCGACGAGCACGCGGTCATGCTCGGCATGTCGGTTGCCAGCGGCCAGACGGGCGACCGGAACCGCTCCACGATTCTCGGATGGGAGGCGCGCTACAAATATCGACCGGACGGCTGGCTCCATCCGCTGATCACGCTCACGGGTGAAGCGCTTTACTCGCTTCGCAAGGTTGACGTCGGCGTCGACCTGGACGGGGACGGCGCGATCGATCAGGTCGACAAGCGTCAGCGCAATCATGGCGGCTATTATGCCGGCCTGGAGGTACAACCCTTCCGCCGCTGGGCCGGCGGGGTTCGCTACGACTGGTCGCAGTACCCGATCAATCCTGGCTGGGAGTGGGCCATCGAGCCGTACGTCTCGTTCTGGCCGTCAGAGTTCCTCCGATTCCGCCTGGCCTACAAGCACACCGACCGCAGTACGCAAACTCGCGACGCCTTCAACCTGAACGACGCGAGCGCCCGGAAGGTGGACGAGATTCTCTTCCAGGCCTCCTTCATTCTCGGCGCCCACCCGGCGCATCCCTTCTAGGAGGCGACATATGCTGCGCGCATTCCGCACTCTGCTCGCTCTCGCGGCCATCGGACTGCTGGTCCCGGCCGCCTCTGCGGCCGACAAGATCCGCGTGGTCGCCACGATTCCCGACCTCAAGGCTCTGACCGAGGAGGTCGGCGGCAAGCTGGTCGACGTAGAGTCCCTGGCACGGGGGACGCAGAACGCGCACGAGCTGGAGATCCGGCCGAGCCTCATGTTGAAGCTCCGGCGCGCCGATCTCCTGATCGAGAACGGCCTCGAGCTCGATTCGTGGGCCGAGGTCGCCGTTCAGGGCGCGAACAACCCGAACATCGTCCGTGGCGCGCCCGGACGCGTCGACGTGTCGCGCGGCATCCAGGTGCTCGACGTCCCCTCGACGCGGGTCGACCGCTCGATGGGCGACGTGCACCCCCTGGGTAACCCTCACTACTCCCTGGACCCGGGCATGGCGCCGATCATCACGCAGAACATCGTCGACGCTCTCGGCCGCTTCGCCCCTGACCACCGCGTCGAGTTCGAGAAGAATCGCCAGGCCTTTCTCGCGCGCCTCGACGAGGCAATGGCCCGCTGGGAGCGGGCGATGGGGCCGCTCAAGGGAGCCAAAGTCGTCGTGTATCATCCCCAGTGGATTTACTTGCTGAATCGGTTCGGGCTGAATCAGGCGGCGACGCTCGAGGACCGACCGGGGATCCCGGCCTCGCCCGCTCACCTGACACGGGTCATCCGCCAGATGAAGGAAGAGCAGATCAAGGTGATCATCGTCGAGCCCTGGAATGACTTGAAGCTGGCGACTCGCATCGCGGACGAGGCCGGCGCCAAGGCGGTCGTGCTGGCGTCGATGGTCGGCGGGGTCAAGGGCGCTGATTCGTACATCGCCGCCATCGACCACAACGTGAACGCGCTCGTCACGGCGATGAAGTGATGCGGTTCAGGGCCCTGCGCTAGGCCAGCACCTGCGTGCTCTCCGATCTCCTCGCGCTCCTGTGGGCGCCGTTCCTCATGTGCCTCGTTCTCACCGGCATCCACGCCTATCTCGGCGTTCACGTGCTGGCGCGCGAGGTCGTCTTCGTCGACATCGCGCTCGCCCAGATCGCCGCGCTCGGCGCGACCGCGGCGTTCCTCTTCGGCCACGAGCTCCACACCTGGGAGTCGTACGCGGCCGGTCTCTTCGCGACGCTCGTGGGCGCGCTCGTCCTCTCGCTCACGCGCACCCGCGAGCGGCGCGTGTCCCAGGAGGCGGTGATCGGCGTCGTGTACGCCGCCTCCGCGGCCGGTGCCGTGCTGCTGTCCGACCGCGCCGCGCACGGCGTGGAACACATCCGGGCGATGCTCGTCGGCTCGCTCCTGACCGTGAGCGGCGGCGACGTCGTCAAGGTCGCAATCCTCTACGGGCTCATCGGTCTCCTGCACTGGATCTGCCGCCGCCCGTTCTTCCTGATCTCCACGGACCCACGCCGGGCGTACGCCGAGGGCTGGCGCGTACGGCTCTGGGACCTCGTCTTCTACGCTTCCTTCGGCGTCGTCGTCACCAGCTCGGTCCGCATCGCGGGCGTGCTGCTCGTCTTCTCCTATCTCATCGTCCCGGCGCTCGCCGCCACGCTCGTCGGCGGGTCGATCGTCACGCGACTGCTCGTCGGCTGGGGGTTCGGCACCGCGGTGAGCGTGCTCGGGGTCATCGCTTCCGCGGGGCTCGACCTGCCGACGGGGGCCACGATCGTGTGCGTCTTCGGCCTGAGCCTCGTCGCGCTCTGGGCCGTCGCCGTCCAGATCCAACGCGCCTGATACACTCGGACGGCGTGACGACACAGTGCCCCGCCCGATTCATCCTCCTCTGTCTTTTCGCGACGCTCCTCGCCGGTTGCGCAAGCTCACCCACGCCGTCGGCTGAGCCCGCCAGCCTCGCCGGCACGTGGCGCGGCCGGATGTCCGGGCCTTTGGGAAACGCGCCGCTCATCCTGACGATCGCCGAGGACGGCACGTTTCAGGGGCTGCTCTTCGTCGAGCCGAAGTACAAGGAAGTCAGGGGCGCGATCACCGTGCTCAGCCCCGGCAACATCCGGTACGACGGCAACGACGGCAACGGTCGCGTCACGCTGCGCACGGAAGGCGGCAAACGAGTGCTGCGGTTTGTCCGCGACGGGGGCGGCGGTGGCGCCGAGCTCACTCCGTCGAAATAACGCCTGCTGGATCTTGCTCGGCAGCGCCGGCTGCTTTCTGGCCCTGGCGCTCGCCGTGATGCTCGTCGATCCGTTCCCCGGCGACGCCGCCACGCGGCTCTGGCTGCTCGGCTACGGGTCGCCCGGCGTCGTCCAGGTCATGCGGGCGATCAACTACTTCGGCAACTGGAGGCTGCTCTTGCCCGGGACAATCTTGATATTCGTCGTGTTTCCCAGGGCGCGAGCGCGCTGGTGGATCTGGATCGCGCTGATGATCGCGGCCCCAGCTGCCGAGGGGCTCCTGAAGATCCTCATCGGCCGGGCCCGTCCGGAAGAAGCTTCGATGGGTTTCCCGAGCGGCCACGCTACGGCCGCCGCGGCATTCTTCGGCGCCCTGATCTACCTCGCCGCCGCGCTTCCCCCTCGCGCTCGCGTCCTCGTTCGAGCCGCGAGCGCTCTGATCGTCGTGCTCGTCTGCTTCGCCCGCATCATCCTGCGCGCCCACTGGCCGGTCGACACCCTGGCCGGCATCGCGCTGGGCCTGGCCCTGGCGTCACTGGCCAGCCTTCTGGCCGATGCGCGCGAGCGCGCGGCTACTTGACGAACTGGTCCCCCGCGAGAGGCGGCCGCAGGTCCGTGCCCGAGAAGAGCACGGTCACGATGACCTCGACCGAGGCGTTGCCTCCGAGCCCCTGACAGCCGATCGCCGCCCGCGTGGGCTTGCCGCGGTCACCGAACAGCTCGACGAGCAGATCAGCCGCGCCGTTGATCACGCGAGGCTGATCGCTGAACCCGGGCGCCGAGTTCACGAACCCGAGCAGGTGCACGAACTGCTGGACGCGGTCCAGATCGCCGAGGGCGTACTTCACCGCCGCCAGGGTCATCAGCACGGCGTAGCGCGCGGCCTCGTATCCCTGCTGGAGGCTCAGGTCCTTGCCGATCACACCAGGCAGATAGGACTGGCCGCCCTTCCGAGGGGTCGTGCCGGAGAGATAGAGCAGGTTCTGAACCGCGTAGTGCGAAATGTAGTGCGCACCGGACGAATTCGTCCGGTAGAGGTCATCCAGGTTCGGGAGCTCCAGACCGAGCTTCTCGAGCTTCGCCTCGACGTTCATGCGAGGCCGCCGAGCTCGTCGTACGACAGCCGCGCCATGCGGCCGATGAGCCGATAGGCGGCCGCGAAGCCCGGTGTCCCGTCGGCGACCGCGTCCGGCACGCCGACCGTGTAGGCCGTCAGCACGCAGAGCGGGCGCTCGCCCTTGAAGATGATGCCGGCGTCGTTGTAGCAGCGGTGACCCGTTCCGGTCTTGTGGGCGACCTTCGTGCCGAGCGGCAGGAGCGCCGGCAGCCGGGTCTTCAGCTTCTGCCAGGAGAGGATGTCCAGGCCGAGCCGGCAGAGCGCCGGGGTGCCCTCGAGCCGCGCGGCGACCGCGGGATCGCTGGTGCCTTTCAGGATCAGCTCGAGGAGCAGCCCCTGGTCGTTGGCCGTGGTGGTCGTGACCCGGTCGAGCGCGTTGTCGGGGCCGGTCTTCGGCGGAATGCCGTAGCGGTGCACCGTGCCGGTCAGCCCGACCGCCTCGGTGTAGCGCTGCACGTTCGAGAGCCCCACCAGATCGACGACGTGGCCGGTGCAGGTGTTGTCGCTGACGATGATCATCATCACCATCGCGTCCCGCAGGGTGATCCAGAACCCGGGTGTCAGGTGCTGGAACGTGCCGGAGTCGTTGTCCTGGAACCTCGTGTCGATCGTGACCTTCTGATCGAGCGAGAGCTTGCCGGCGTGGACGGCCGCCAGCGCGGCCATCATGATCGAGATCTTGCGCGTGCTCGCCGACGGTACGGCGACGTCGCCGCGCCGGTTGGCGGTGGCCCCGGTGGCAAGATCCTTCAGGTGCCAGCTCACCTCGAACTCGGCGTCGTCGCACAGCTCGTTGAGGCTCTTCACGAGGTCACGCATCGGGGGGCTCCTTTCGTCAGGCCCGCACCATACCATGGCCCTATCCTTGTTTTCCTTTCCCTCCCTCGGGCCCCGAGAACTCTCTGGCTTTCAACTTTGCGATGAGGTCATCGAAGGAAGACGTCTGGATGATCTTGTTGAATTGAGTCCGATAGTTGGCGGTCATACTCACGCCCTCGATGATGACGTCGTACACGCGCCAACGGTCGCCTTGACGGAGCATTCGATAGTCGATGGGCACCTGAGACCCCTGCTTGGTGAGGATCTTGGTACGAATAGTCGCCTGGTCTCCCTCCACTGACTCGCCGACGTAGTTCACGTTCTCGCCACTGTATTGGTCGATCCTCCCGATGTAGGCGTGCTCGAGCAGGTCGGCGAAGAGGTGGGTGAATTCCTCGCGCTCCGCCGGGGTGCGGGCTTGCCAGTGGCGTCCCAGGCTCCGCTTGGCCGTTTCCTGGAAGTCGAAGATGTCGTTGGCGACCTTGCGGACCGCCGTCCGACGCTCAGTCGTCTTGCTGTCGCCTTGAAGGTCAGAGCGCTGAAGGATTTTGATCACTTGATCGACGCGCCCTCGAAGTTCCTCAGTCGGCGTGCCGGCATGGGCCGCGTGGCTGACGAAGATGAGGGTCACGCCAACGCTTGCGGCCCCGAGAAGTAACCGACGAGCTGTCATCATGAGCAGTTCCTCCATTGCTTCAGCGAGTCGCTGGGCCCCTGTCTTTCACCGCGATTCCAGTGAGGACCTTCGCCGATGTAACAGGGGAGAACGGCTTCGGCGCGCGCATCGCCGGCGGCGACGCGCCATCAGGTCGTCCGCGGACGCGCTAGGAACGCGCTGTTGAAAACGGCCCGAAGCCGCCGCGCCTGAAGAGGCGGAAGCGGTGCGGGCGTAGCCTCATGGCGCCAGTCTCCGGCCGTAATGCACGCGGGTCAAGCGGTAGCGGGATGGTCGAGGTGGGCGCCCGCGGTAAACTAGCCAGGGAGCGGAGATCGAACACCATGCGGATCGCGACCTGGAACGTGAATTCGCTGAAGGCGCGGCTCGAGAAAGTCGTCTGGTGGCTCGAGCGCGCGAGACCCGATGTGCTGCTGATGCAGGAGACGAAGCTCTCCGACGCCGACGCGCCCGTCGGGGTCTTCAAGCAGGCCGGCTACGAGCTTGCCCACCACGGTGAAGGCCGCTGGAACGGCGTGGCGATCGCCAGCCGGGTCGGCATCGCCGACCTCATCAGCAACTTCGGCCAGCCCTTGCGCCCCGCGGCGACGCCGGACGTGCCGGACGACGAACCGCTCGCCGAGGCACGGATGGTCTCGGCGGTCTGCGGCGGCGTCCGCGTCGTGAGCCTCTACGCGCCGAACGGGCGCACGCTCGACTCGCCCTTCTATCAGGCCAAGCTCGTGTGGTACGAGCGGCTCGCGCGCTGGCTCGCGGAGACGCGCGATCCGGGCGAGGCCATGGCGCTCGGCGGCGACTACAACATCGCCCCGGCGGACGCGGATGTCTGGGACCCCGCGGCCTGCCATGGGGGGACGCACGTCTCCGAGCCCGAGCGCAGCGCCTTCGCCAAGCTCTGCGGCTGGGGCCTGATCGACATCTACCGCCTGCGCCGACCTGAGCCGGGGCGCTACACGTGGTGGGACTATCGCGCCGGCAACTTCCACAAGAACTTCGGCATGCGGATCGATCACCTGCTCGTCACCAAGTCGGTCGCCGGGCGGACGGTATGGGTGGAAATCGATCGCGAAGCGAGGAAGGGCAAGCCTCTGCCCTCGGACCACGCGCCGCTCGTCGTCGACCTCGACGAGCCGGGGCACGCCTTCGACGCGGGCTGGAAGGCCGCCGAGGGCCGGATCGCCGCGCGGGGCGTCTAGCTCAGCTCACCACTCGAGCGCGTCGGCCATCCGGCGCTTGTGCCAGCGCGGGTCACCGAGATAGTGGAACAGGGTCCGCGACATCTGCGTGTGCGCCGGCAGCCCGTACTCGATCAGCACTCCCATGCCGGCGTGCACCTCGTGGGCCGCGTTGCAGGCCTCGAGGTACGCCTCGCTCGCGACGGCCTTGGCCATATGCACGCTCGCCGTGGCGGGCCGGCCGGTATCGAGCTTCCAGAGCGCCTCCCACGTGGCCCAGCGCGCGCTGTCGAGGTGGTTGACCAGCTTGATCACGTGATCCTGGACGCGCTGGAAGCGTCCGATCGGCACGCCAAACTGCACCCGGCTCTGCGTGTAGGCGACCGACTTCTCATAGACTGCCTGGCAGCCGCCGACAATATAGGCGCACAGGAGCGGCAACGCCCGCTCGAGCGCTCGGGAGAGCGCCGTCCATCCCCGCTGAGCTTCGCCGAGCAGCGCGGTGGCCGGAACCGACACGTTGTCGAACGTCACCTCGCACTGCCAGGAGAGAAAACCGGGGAGCCGGCGCGCGGTGACCCCTCGGGCCTTGGCGTCGATGTGAAGCAGGCTGACGTCCGTCGGGCCATCGCCCGTGCGGACCGCCACGATCAGATCGCTGGCGGAGGTCGCGTCGCTCACGAAGAGCTTGGTGCCGTTCAGGACGAGGCTGCCGTTGCGCCCCTGGGGCGTCAGGGTGATCCCGCCGGGGCCCCACGAGGTGTTCGGCTCGGTGATCGCGACGGTCAGCACGCGCTCGCCGCTCGCGACACCCGGCAGGATCCTTCGGCGCTGCTCCTCGCTGCCGCCCTCGAGCACGGTCAGCGCGCCGAGGACTCCCGAGCTGAAGAACGGCCCCGGCAGGGGCCCGCGCCCGAGCTCTTCGTAGAGCACCGCGGCGTCGCTCAGGCTGTCGCCGCTGCCGCCGTACTCGGTCGGCAGTACGATCCCGAGCCAGCCCAGGCGCGCGGCCTTCGCCCATAGATCACGGTCCAGCGACGACTCGGCCTTCTGCAAACCCACGACCACGTCGACCGGCGCCTCGCGCTCCATGAAGGTGCGCGCGGTGGTGCGGAGCATCTCCTGGCCTTCGGTCAGCGCGAGATCCATGGGGTCACTCCGCTCCGTGGACCGTGCCGGCCTTCTCGCGGGTCGAGCGGCCGATGCCGATCCGGCGGGCCATCTGCACGCGCTGGATGTCGGTCGTGCCGCCGGGATGGACGGACACGATCCCGTTGCGCTGCTGGGTCTCGAGGAAGCCGGAGGCCGAGCCCCAGCTGGCATCGGTCGTGAGCGCGGCGGGCCCGATCGCTTCGAGGATCGCGCCGGTCATCCAGAGCCCGGTCGTCTTCCGGTAGTACGAGAGCTGCGGCCCCTCGTACGACTTCGGCTTGCGCGCGTAGGTGAGGTAGAAGTTACGCAGGCCGAACAGCCGCTGGACCTCGGTCTTGATGTAGATGTCGGCGAGGCTGTCGCGCACGTCCTGCTGCTGGCTGAGCGGCACGCCGTCGCGCTTGGTTTCCTGGCAGTAGCGCAGCAAGCGATCCCAGACGCGATTGCGGCCGATCCGGCCACCGCCACCGTGCTCGAGCTCGAGATGCGTCGTGGCGACCGTCCAGCCCTTGTTCTCGCCTCCGACCAGCGCGAACGCCGGCACGCGCACGTCGTCGAAGAACACCGTCTGCTTGACGCCGCTGTCGGTCCCGCCCTCGCCGCCGGTGCCCATCAGCTCCATCGGGTGCATGCTGATCCCCGGCAGGTTCGCGTCGATCATGAACCACGAGAGGTTCTCGTGGCGCTTGCCCTTGGGATCCGTGCACACGATCATCCAGATCCGATCCGTGCCGTTGTCGCTGCCGACGAAGATCTTCTGGCCCTTGATGACGTACTCGTCGCCGTCGCGTACCGCCGTCGTCATGCGCACGCCGGCCAGGTCGGAGCCGGCGCCGGGCTCGGTCAGGAGCTGCCAGGTGCGGACCTCCCCGCGATAGATCGGGGGTAAGAACGCCTGACGCTGCTCCTCCGTGCCCCAGACGAGGATCGACGCCGAGCCGAGCCGTCCGCCGCTGTCGTAGTACGGCGGCAACGAGAGGTCGAAGCGATCGACCTCTTCCTCGAGGATGATCGCGTGGTCGACGTCGAGCCCGCCGCCGCCGTACTTCGCGGGCGCGGTCGGATAGAGCCAGCCCTTCGCGCCGAGCTTGCGGCCCAGATCACGCAGCTCGAGATAGCGCCGGTAGTTGTCCTCGGCCGACGTGGGCGTGCGCGCCAAGGATGCCGACACGTTCGCCTCGAGCCACGCGCGGACTTCGCGCCGGAACCGCTGCTGCTCTTCGGTGTACGTGACCTCGAAGTCCATATCGTCTCCTCTACGGCGCGAGCTAGCCGACTTCGCGGCGGATCTTCGTGTGGAGCGCGCCGAGCGTGTCGGTCATCGCCGCGACGGAGCGCGCGCCGGCCTGGAAGATCGCGGTCGCGTTCAAGGCGACCCACTGGAAGCCCATCGCCTTGAGCTCGACCACGCGCGCGACGACTCGCTCGTGCTCGAGGTAGAACTTCTTGCCCGCGGCGTCGCGCGGCGGCGAGGCGACCATCGCCTGCAGGCCGATCGAGGCCGGATCGCGCCCGGCGGCCTCGGCGTGGCGTGTGATCGTCGCGATGGCCGCCCGCCCGCTCTCCGCGTCGGCGAGCTGGTTACCGAGCCACCCGTCGCCGAGCTCGCCCACCCGGCGTAGCGCGCGCTCCGAGCGGCCGCCGATCCAGATCGGAAGCCGGCTGCCCTGCGGCGGTTTCGGCTCCATGCCGATCGCCGTCAGCTGATAGTGCCGGCCCTTGAAGTCGATCTGGGCGTCGCCCCAGCACGTCCGCAGCAGTCGGATCGCCTCGTCCATGCGCGCGCCGCGCGTGTGAAAATCCTCGCCCAGCGCCTCGTATTCGGACTCCTGCCAGCCGACGCCCACCCCGAGACGCACGCGGCCGCTCGAAAGCGTGTCGAGCGTGCTCACCTGCTTGGCGACGAGCGTCGGATGGCGCTGCGGCAGCACGAGCACTTCCGTGCCGAGGGTTACGCGCGTGGTGACGGCCGCCATGTACGAGAGCACCATCAGTGCCTCGAGGATCGGCATCTGCGGCGGATACGGGCCGGGCGGCCGCCCCGGCATCGGATAGCCCATGACGACATGGTCGAACATGTCGATGTGGTCGTAGCCGATCTGCTCGATGGCCTGGGCCAGCTTCATCACACCCTGCGGCCCTTCGCGGTAGGAAACGCTCGGGAACTCGACGGTCAGCTTCATGGGTGGCGCTTAGTATACCCGCACGTCAGTACACGCCCAGATGCTGGCGCAGATCGAGACCGCGCTGGGTGAGCTCGGAGGCAGGGCCCTCGACGACGACGTGGCCGCTGTTGAGGACGACGATGTCGTCCGCGACGTCGAACACGAGCTTGGCGTTCTGCTCGACGAGCACGATGGACAGCCCCTGGGCCTTGAGCCGGCGGATCGTCGACATGACCTCGGCGACGATCTGAGGCGCGAGCCCTTCCGACGGCTCGTCCATCAGGAGCACGCGCGGGTTCGACATCAACGCGCGGCCGATCGCCAGCATCTGCTGCTCGCCGCCCGAGAGCGAGCCGGCGATCTGCTTGCCACGCTCGCGCAGCCGCGGGAAGAGCTCCGAGACGGAGTCGAGTGTCCACAGCATCGGCAGGTCGCCGCGCGGCCGGCGCCCGGCCACGGCGAGGTTCTCGCGCACGGTGAGACTCCGGAAGACTCGCCGCCCCTGCGGCACCAGCGCGACACCGAGGGCCGCGATGGCCTCGGGCGCGCGGCCGGTGACGGCTCGGCCGTAGACTGTGACGGCACCGCGCCGAGGGGGCAGCAGGCCGACCGTCACGTTCATCGAGGTCGACTTGCCGGCGCCGTTGCGTCCGAGCAACCCGAGCAGGCGCCCCTCGCCCAGCCGGAAGGACACGCGGTGCAGCACGTGGCTGTCACCGTAGTAGGCGTCGACCTCCTCGAGCGCGAGCGCCTCGTTCGCCAAGGCGCCAACTATACAGCGGCGCGACTACGGACCGTCGTCCTTGCTAGTCGCCCTCGTTCTGCATCATCCGCTTCATGGCCTTGCGCCGTTTCTTGCGTGCCTGAGCCGACTTGCGCTTGCGCTTGACCGACGGCTTTTCGTAGTGGGTCCGGCGCTTCATCTCCTGAAAGAGGCCGTCCTTCAGCATCTGCTTCTTGAGCTGCTTCAGGGCGGCCTCGATCTGGTTGTCGAAGACCTCGATCTTCACTTACGGAACCCTCAGATGTCGGGTCGACCGATAGGAAGGGGCCGGGACCGAGTGGTCGACGACGTTCATCACGCTGAGCCGCTTCGATCCCTGCTCCAGGGCGCCGGCGATCGTCCGGAAGCTGTCACGAGATTCCTCGACCAGCTCACCGGCGTAGTTGACGATGCGCCACCGCCAGAGAGGATCCTGCGGGGTTGAGAACGCCACGACTTGCATTCGTCGGGCGCCCTACCACCGGCTCCGGCCGAACCCGCCGCCGCCGCCGCGAGAGCCGCCGCCGGAGCCCGAGGGCTTGGCGAGCTCGACTTTGAGCGTTCGGCCGTCCAGCTCGTGGCCGTTGAACTTCTTCACGGCTGCCTCGGCCTCTTCGGTCGTGGCCATCTCGACGAAGCCGAATCCGCGTGAGCGGCCGGTCTCGCGGTCCATCACCACGGCGGCCGATTCGACGGAGCCGGCCTGGGCGAAGACCTCGCGGAGTCGCTCGTTGGACGTCGAGAACGCGAGGCCTCCGATGAAGAGCTTCTGAGCCATGATGCACCTCTGGGATCTCCCGCTGTTGAAGACACTCCCCGGTACGCGGAAGACGGCGCCAGAGTCGTGGTCTGGTGAGGAGCAGAGCTCCGAATGGAGTCACGCCAACGCCAGACGCCCTCAGTGTGACACACCTCGTGCGTTTATGGGTAAAATCGGTCCGTGGTGAGCGAGGAGCAAAACAAGGCACTGACGGAGGTCGGCGCCGGCACGCCCATGGGCGAGCTGCTACGGCGCTACTGGATGCCGATCGCCGCCGTCGCCGAGCTCGACGACCACACGACCAAGCCCGTTCGCCTCCTGGGCGAGGACCTGGTCCTCTACAAGGACAAGGCCGGCACGTATGGGCTGGTCGACCGCCACTGCCCACATCGGCGTGCGGATTTGTCTTATGGCTGGGCCGATGATTGTGGGCTGCGCTGCCACTATCACGGCTGGCTCTGGGACCACACGGGCCGGTGCCTGCAGCAGCCGTTCGAGGAGACCGCGCATCCGGAGGCTCGGTTCAAGGACCGGGTGCGGATCAAGGCCTACCCGGTCGAGGCCAAGGCCGGGCTTCTCTGGGCCTATCTCGGTCCCCCGCCCGCGCCGCTGGTGCCGACCTGGGAGCCCTTCACCTGGAGCAACGGCTTCGTCCAGATCGTGTTCGCCGAGGTGCCCTGCAACTGGTTCCAGTGCCAGGAGAATTCGATCGATCCCGTCCACTTCGAGTGGCTGCACTCGAACTGGTCGCGCGCGCTGGGCGGTGCCGACGGACGCTCGCCGAGGCACCTCAAGGTGGGCTTCGAGGAGTTCGAGTACGGCTTCACCTACCGGCGCATCCTCGAGGGCCAGTCCGAGCAGGACGAGCTCTGGACCGTCGGGCGCTGCTGCCTCTGGCCCAACTGCCTCTTCACCGGCGGCCATTTCGAGTGGCGCGTGCCTATCGACGACGGCAACATGCTGAGCGTCGGCTGGTTCTTCGACCGCGTGCCGAACGACATGGAGCCGTACAAGCAGGACCGCATTCCCTACTGGACGAGCCCGATCAAGGACGCTCTGACCGACCGATGGATCACCTCGCACGTCATGAACCAGGACTTCGTCGCCTGGGTCGGCCAGGGCACCGTCGCCGACCGCACCCAGGAGCACCTGGGCGAGAGCGATCGCGGCGTCATCATGATGCGCCGGCGCATCCTCGAAGACGCCGAGCGCGTGGCACGCGGCGAGGAGCCCAAGGGGGTGATCCGTGATCCGGAGAAGAACCGGTGCGTGCGGCTACCGATCATCGGCCGCGACTTCTTCCTGAACGGCTCGTCGCGCGTCGAGAGCGAGATCTCGCGCCAGCGGACGCCGGGCTTGCCGCTGCGCAAAGAATTCCCCTTCCTGACGGGACAGCCGGAAGAAGTGCGGGCGGCGTACCGCCGCGCGATGGGCCTGCCCGAGTCGGGTGTCGACGCCCGCTCGTCGGCGGGCTAAGGAGGCGATCATGGCCGAGCTCGTCCTGGGCCTCGCGACCTCTCACACGCCGATGCTGACCTTGCCCGCGGAGCTCTGGTCTTCGTACGCGCGGAACGACGAGCGCAACCCCGAGCTCGCCTTCCCGCCGCACGGCGTCGTCATGTCCTACAAGGAAGGCCTCGACTCGCTCACGCCCGAGACGCGCGCGAAGTTCCGTGGGGACGAGCCCTACCGCGCCCAGGCCGAGGCCTGCCAGCGCGCGCTCGACGAGCTCTCGAGCACCCTGCGCGCCGTGAACCCGGACGTCACGGTGATCATCGGCGACGACCAGGACGAGTGGTTCTTCGAGGACAACATGCCGGCCCTGTCGGTCTACTGGGGCGAGACGGCGCCACTGATCCCGCGCACGATGCCGCCGGGCTCACGGGACGCCGACGTGATCGCGGCGATCCGGCGCGGCTACGGCGACGTGCCGATGGACGTTCCGGTGGCGAGCGGCTTCGGCCGCTACCTGATCGAGTACCTGATCGAGCACGACTTCGACGTCGCCCACATGCGCTACGTCAAGCAGCCCTACGGCGGCCGTGTGGCGCGGCGCTATCCGACCAGGCAGGGCGAGCTCGACTACGTGCGCGAGACCCCGCCGCGCGATCAGGGGCTCCCGCACGCGTTCTCGTTCATCGTCAAGCGGCTCTTCGACAACAAGCCCGGCACGATCCTGCCGGTGTTCCAGAACACCTGCTACCTGCCCAACCAGCCGACGCCTCGCCGCTCGTTCGCGATCGGCGAAGCGATCGCCTCCGCGGTCGAGGAGTGGAAAAGCTCCGCGTCGGTCGCCGTCGTCGCCTCGGGCGGGCTCAGCCACTTCGTGGTCGACGAGGAGATGGACCGCTCGCTGCTGGGCGCTCTGGAGCGCAACGACGCCGCCGCGCTCCGCGCGATTCCGCGTCATCGCCTGTATTCCGCCGGCTCGGAGTCGTTGAACTGGGTGGCGCTCGGCGGCGCGATGCAGCGGGCGCGGCTGAAGATGGAGCTGCTCGACTACGTCCCGGTGTATCGCACGCCGGCCGGAACGGGCGGCGGCTGGGCCTTCGCGCGCTGGCGCTGATCTCCTCAAGGTCCGCGACGCTGATCCGGCTTGTCTCGATCGT
>Ga0137404_10000228_pt1 | contig 36324 bp, 29 predicted proteins | sample CZOMad2_1_16fung_FD_108285 | JGI IMG/M metagenome (GOLD analysis project Ga0137404, IMG submission 108285) | Vadose zone soil fungal communities from Angelo Coast Range Reserve, California, USA - CZOMad2_1_16fungal (Illumina Assembly) | ecosystem: Environmental > Terrestrial > Soil > Vadose... | reverse complement strand
GGAAACGTAACCGCCGCCTGACCATCAGGGAAGCTCGTTTGGCGATGAAGCTCAATCCAAACCTGGCCCGACCGCACTGGATAATCGGGCAGGCGTACTTCATTGAGCCCGAGGATCGCGAAGCGGCCCTCAGAGAGTTTCGCGAGCTCGTAAGGAAAGACCCACGCTGGCCGGAGGGTCATGCCAGTCTCGGCGCAACTTTGATGAAGCAGGGACGTGTTGATGAAGCTTTGAAGTGTGTGCGCGAGGTGCTGCGGCTGAAGCCCGACTACAAGTGGGCGCAGGTTGAAATGGCGAAGCATCTGCTCAAGCGTAACGAATACCGCGAAGCGATTGCGGTGCTGCAAGGCCGACCCAGTCCTTCACCTTCTCAGACCATGGCGGAGGCGTACTTGTTGCTGGATGACCTTCTGGCCAGCTGGGGCCAGCCTGTCGAAAAGCGTCGCGAAGTTTGGGAGCAGATCCTTGCGCTCGACGAATCCATTCCCGCTTTCCGGTTGGCGCAAGCTGAGGTGAGAAAGCGAATGGACGAAGTAAAGGGATGAAAGTCCGCGCAGCGGACGATTAAAATAGCCCACCGATTTATCGGTGGGATCCGTCGAATGGGTCAGTTCGAGAGTGGCGTCCGTTACCGAAACCGCGAGCGGTAGACCGGATGCTAGGCGCAACGTCCTCTCACGGTTCACAATTCTGAACACTCATATCTCATTTCTCTCGTTGAGTGTGGCATTCGGTAGCGTTGCCTCAAAAGTCGGATCTAGCTCGAGGCCGGAGTGTTTTGCTTCGTGTTGGTTAGTGTGACTTCGTGGATCGTCCTTAGTTTTCCGGACAAAAGAAACGATCCACGAAGTCACACGAATTAAACACGAAACTCGTTACTACCGAAATCGACTTTTGAGGCAAAGCCGGCATCCGGTCGCTACCGCTCGCGGTTCAGTATCGAGTGCTAACGTTGCCCATTACGCATTGAGTCTGCCTGTTTGAATTATCCCAGTCGCTCGCGACGGCGATGCCGTCTCGGCCGGATCTTGCGAATCTTCCTGATCTTACTGATTTTCCGAATCTTTCTAATCTTCCGGATCTTGCGAATCTTCTTAATGTTTTGTGGCGCTTCTGCCGAAGGAGGGGAGCTCGGAACCTCGCCCAGGGCCAGGCCACCAAAGGAAAGAAACGCGCTAAGCGTGACTACCGCCAGCATCTTCTTAGTCTTCATAATGGTGTGTCCTCATGGTTGGAATAACCGAAGGGTGAGCGACTATCTACACCCTAGCCTCTGTAAGAGTCAACATTTCCACATCCCTCGCGAAAAACCCTCCGCGTTCCTTTGCGAAAACCTCTGCTTCCTCTGCGTTTGAGTCACCTTCCGAAAAAATGCGGATCCATCAGATACCAATTGATTAGTCCTGCGAGCATCCCAATTCCCAGCACTACCGCTACGATGATCTTGTCTCTCGTTGTTGTGGGTTTTCCAGCCATCGACGGGAATCTTAGAAGAAAGAGACCGCCGACGCCTATGACCGGGCCAAACGCGGCCATTTTGATTGAGTATTGTCCGTCGCTGCCGAGCTGATGCCAGTTGATATGAATGATAAAGGCGGAAATTAGAATTAGTATTAACCCAAGGACGCGCGCTTTCCAGTGACGCATATCAAGTCCTCCGTTCGCGTCCACACTTCCAGCAGGACGTGAATTGACCTTCAATGTTTTCGCCGCACTCTGGACAGAGCCATTGCTCGTGAGTTTCTATCGGCGCGTTTCGCCAGGCCTCGACCATTTCGTGGGCCCGCGGATAATCGTCATCATTCAAGATCCAGATTTCGGGAAGGCAATCCTGAATCGGCAGCTCGCCCGCCGCCATCGAGAGGTTTTCGTTTCGAATCAAGCAGGCGATGCCATCATTTTCCAGCAGACTCTTGACCGCATCAATACCCGCTCGCTCGATCATGTTGTTTGAACCGAAGAGATATTTCACAAGGCCGGTGGCACGGACATCCTGCTCGTGACCCACGCGCGAGTCGCGCGTGCCATGATTTCCCTTCTGACTACGGCTGCTTTAGACCACGTTCTTCAAGCAGCGGCTCGACGTTCGGATCGCGGCCGCGGAACGCACGATAGATGGTCGCGGCATCCTCAGTGCCCTGGCGCGACAGAATCATTTCGCGATAGCGCTGCCCGTTCGCCCGGGTCATGCCGCCGTGCTCTTTGAACCAATAGAAGGCATCGTCGTCGAGTACTTCGCTCCAAAGGTAGGCGTAATAGCCGGCCGAGTAACCACCGTCCCAGATGTGCGAGAAATAAGTCGTGTGATAACGCGGCGGCACCTGGTGCATCTCGATCTGAAAACGCTTCAGCGACGCCGCCTCGAAGCTGTTGACATCTTGCAGCGGCGCGTCTGGCGGCAAGTCATGCCAGGCTATGTCGAGCAGCGCCGCGGCCAGGTACTCCGTCATTTTGTAACCCTGATTGAACGTCTTTGATTTCTTGATCTTCTCGACCAGTTCTGGCGGCATCGGCTGGCCGGTTCGATAGTGCTTCGCGTAATTCGCGAACACTGCCGGCTCGAGCGCCCAGTGTTCATTGAACTGCGACGGAAACTCGACAAAGTCGCGCGGCACGCTGCCCAGCGTTGGATATTTAATATTCGAAAACATTCCGTGCAGGGCGTGCCCGAACTCATGGAACATCGTCGTCACATCATCGAAGCTCAGCAGCGCCGGCTGTCCCGCCGCGGGTTTTGTAAAATTGCAGACGTTGACGATTACCGGCCTCGTGCCCATCAAACTGCTCTGATCGACAAAGCTATCGTCCCACGCGCCGCCGCTCTTGTTCGGGCGCAGGAAGTAGTCGGCATAAAAAAGCGCCAGCGACTTACCGTCGGCGTCGAACACTTCAAACACACGCACGTCGGGTTGATAAACGGGCAGGTCCTTGCGTTCTTTAAAGGTGAGACCGTAAAGCTTGTTCGCGGCAAAGAAAACGCCGTCGTGCAGCACGTGCTCGAGTTCGAAATAAGGCTTCACCTGTGATTCGTCGAGGTCGTACTCAGCCTTGCGCACCTTCTCTGCGTAGAACTCCCAATCGGCCGGACCAAGTGTAAAGCCGCCCTTCTGTTCATCGATCAACTTTTGCATTCTGGCTGCTTCGCCGCGGGCTTTGTTAGTGGACGCCTGCACCATGCCGGTCAGTAATGTTTCGGCGCTATCCGGCGTCTTGGCCATTTGATCGTCCAGAGTAAAAGCCGCGTGATTTGGATAGCCGAGAAGCTTGGCGCGCTGGGCGCGGATCTGGGCCAGCCGAGCCACAATCGACTTGTTATCATTGGGCCCGCCGTGATTGCCGCGCATCACCGAAGCCTTGAAGAGCCGCTCGCGCACCGCGCGATTCGTGAGCGAAGAAAGCGCCGGCTGTTGGGTCGTGTTCTGGAGTTCGAGCACCCACTTGCCTTCGAGCTTACGTTCCTTCGCGGTCGCCGCGGCGCCGGCGATTTCCGCCTCAGTCAGCCCGTCCAATTCCGCCTTGTTGTCGATGATGAGGGCGCCATTATTAGTTTCGGCCAGGACGTTTGCTTCGAACTGCGTCGTTAGTTTCGCTTCCTCCTGATTGAGGGCACGCAGCGTGATCTTGTCAGCTTCGGAAAGCTGCGCGCCCGCGCGCACGAAAGCCTTGTAATATCGTTCAACCAGATAGCGTGATTCGCGATCGAGCTTGAGCTTGTCGCGCTGATCGTAAAGCGCCTTGACCCGCGCAAATAATTTGGCGTTGAGATAGATCGCGTCAGAGTGCGCGGCCAACTTCGGCGCTTCTTCCGATTTGATTTTCTGTATCGTGTCGTTGGTGTTCGACTGAGAGAGATTAAAGAAAACCTTGGTCACGCGCGTCAGCAGTTGGCCCGAACGCTCCATCGCTTCGAGAGTGTTAGCGAAGGTCGGCGGTGCGGGATTGTTGGCGATCTTCTCCATCTCCGCGAGCTGCCCCTTCATCCCTGCTTCGATCGCCGGTGTGTAGTCGCTGTCCTTGATCTTGTCGAACGGCGGCGCGTGATACTGCAGCGTGCTCTCGGTGAAGAACGGATTCGCCGCGGGCGCCGTTGAGGCCGGTCGATATGCGTATTGAATGAGGAAAAGACCCAACGCGCCGAGCGCGATAAGTCTACCCATCTGATCAAATCTCATTTCGCAATTTCACTCCCCATGAAATAAATATTACGCACCATAATACTGCCGCGCTAATATGCACCACAGACGCAGACTCCCGAGCCACACGCACGAAACGCGGCAGCGCTACTGTCCCGGCAAGCTCAACGTAATCTCAGTCCTTCGGTTCTTCGCTCGACTTGCCAGAGTGGTATTTGGCGCGACCGGGTTCGCGGCGCCCATGCCGGTGGCTTGAATTCGCGTGACATCGACGCCGGCCGCGGCAAGTCGCTCAGACAACGCCCTTGCACGGTCTTGTGTCAGCTGTTGCAGCGCACTCTCGGTGCCTGCATTGTCGGTGAAAGCCTCAATCGAGATTTGGTAGTCGGGGCTGTTGGCGAGCAAGGCGCCGATCTGATCGAGCTTGGCCGCGCCGGCAGCAACCAGTTTCGCTGAACGCGGAGTCGCCCACAGAGATTCCGCCAGCACGAGCACCATCCCGCGGCCCGAGTCGCGCACGGTCAAGAAACGAGAGAGCGCCTGCTTTAGATTCTCAGCAGCGGCGCGCTGATCAGCGACACGCTTTTCGTTCGAGCGGCGCACGTCCTCGGCCTGCTTCTCGCCTTCGAGGCGCGCCAATCCGACTTTGGCGTTTTCAGCATCAACGCGCACGTTCTGAATCTCATCGCGCAGCCTGGCGATTTCAGTCCGCGCGTCACGCAATTTCTCCGTTGCATTCAAAGCATCACGCTCGGCGAGATCGCGCGCATGGCTCACCGCGTCCAGCTCAGATTTCAAACGCGTAATTTCCTGGTTGGCAGTCTCAGTAGATTCTTCGGCTTTGCGCACGGCGAGATCACGTCGCTCAATTTCTTCGCGTCGCTCGCGCGAAGCGCGACGGACAAGTGCCATGTCTTCCGCTTTCGATCCGCTGCTGGTGGCCGTTCGCGCGAGAATGTCGATGTCGCGCTCTGACTGCCGCGCGCGCAGAGCGGCTTCGGCCTGTTGTAGATCCGTTTGCGCTGCGCGCAATTCGTTTGGCGCGTCGCGCTCAGCTCCGGCGTAACGAGCCAGATTCACTGCCTGGCGCGCGCCCAGCAAGGCCACCGGAATGTCGCGAAAGTCCGTCTCAGCAATCTGAGGCACGCTCGCATCGCGAAAGTAATCACTGGTGTTGCCGATGTATTGAATCGTCGAGGTCTCGACTTGCGCATTGCGGATCGCGAGCGGGGCCAGGTTTTCCATGACCACCATGCGGCTGGGCGAATGGACCAGAAAGTGCGGCTCGGCCGTGACAAGCAAAGCGAAAGTTTGCAGCGGTGTGGTTACATCTATCTTCGAATCGATCAGGCCGCTGCCGCTGCGCTTGATTTCACCGAGGTTGTCCACGTGCCCGTCGGGCGAGATGGCCCACAGAACAAAGGTGGTGTATACGCCGCCCAGTTCATATCCGCGTGGCAAGTGGTCAATGTTAAGTTCCACGCGGGTGCCGCGCCGGCCCTGCCGTCTTACCTTCGCCGCGCCCGCCAGCCGAGGCAGACGCGTGGTTGCACGAAACGGCACGTCGATAGTTTGATCGAGCGGATACGTGATCGCGACGGTGGTGCGCCGCGAATCACTCTGGGCCAGGCCGCCGATCGCGAAAACGAGAAGAATGAAACACGCGAAACCTATTGGTGATTTTAGATATCTGCTCATACTACAGACTCCCTGGAACTCATGTTTTGACAATCAAACGACCCCAAACTGCGGTCCGATTTGATTGATGCCAAACCAACGATCATTGTTGCCGAAGGGGGCGAAACTCGCAAGTTATGAGGGGTCTGACTACGAAACCTGGCCAGAACGGTTTGTGGTTCTGACTGCCGGGTAAGTCGTTACAGAACGGGGAGCGGTAGCTAGCGAGGGAGTGACCGCTGGTACACCTTGGTGCGCCGGTCCTGCACAAATTGAATCAGGTACATCGAAACGGCGATCATGAGAACGACGTGAACCATGCCACCTTTATGAAGAAGGAACTTTAGGACGAACCAAATAAGAGCTGTGATTGAGCCGACGATCCAGAGCATTGCAGAATAAGTTTCTTTTAGCTGCCGATTAACGCAGTTCAGAGTTCAACCTTATAGGTTGCTCTTCAAACGACAAGCTGATGCTTGAACTCTACACTAAAACCTCTTAGTGACCGCGGGCCGCAGTTCCCTGGGGAAATTCGAGAGCACGCAAACTGGTGCGCGAAAGATCTTCCGCAATCAACAGCAAGCCGGCGCCATAGGGCATCGCAGCGATCGAGCGCGGCGCGAGCGAAGCGGAATGATTCGCGACCAATGCGGGTAGTTCGTTGTCCTTCCAAACCACCGATCCATCTCGACCGGATAACGCCAGTGCGAAATTTTGACCGCCGTCCAACACTACGTCGAGCACGCGATCGCCGTCAACATCGGCGAACGCGATCGTTTGGACTTCGTTACCCACGCTTGCTTCCCAGATTGTTGTGCCGTCGGCAGCGTTCACCGCGACCACCTGACCGCGTCCAGTCAGCATGATCACTTCGGGCATCCCGTCACCATCCAGATCTTCAGACGCCAGGTTTCCGCGAGGAGCATCGTCTTTGATTGCCACCATTCCGAGAGGGCGTAATTCGTCAGCGGTCAAGGCGGTTAAGCCCCTCCGCGTGCCGACGAGGACGAAATCTCCGCGTCGTCCTCTAATAAAAAGTGGTGGAGTCGTCGCGGGGTTGCCGGCATCTCCCGAACGAACAACCGCGCCGGTCACGTCGCGGATTTCAATCTGGCCGTTGTCATAGGCAAGCGCGAATCGACCCGCGCCCGGACGAACCAGTGCGACCGGCCCGCCCACGGCGCGGTGCGGCAGCTTGATTTGAGTCAGAAGGTTTCCAGTATTCGCGTCTAGGATGGTGATGCGCGCCGATGAATTATCCAGCAGAAGAAGTTCGGTTGAACGGCCATCGCTAATCACAGTTCCGTTCGTGGCCGCCCCCGGCAGAGTGATCTGCCAAAGCAGCCGACCATTCGCGCCTTGCAGCGAAGTGACCGAGGCGCCGCGCAACACGATTACGTTCTCAAGCCCCGATCGAGAGCGGGCCGAGAGCACCGCGAACGAACCAAACGGCGTCCGGATCTGGCCCGGGGCGCGGCGACCCGTGCTCCACAGGGCAACTCCACTGGATGGATCCAGCGCGAAGACGATTCCGTCGCTATTTATTCCAACGAGATCAAAAGTCGCCGGTGAACGCAGGTGCGCCTGGATCGGATGCGCGATATCACCAACTGCCGCGCGCCAACCGCCACGAGTTAAGATCGGATGAGCAACCCGAGTTCGGGATGAATCACCCGGTGGTGAAGCGGCCGCGCCAGGCGTCGGACTTGCGCGGGGGGTTGGTTCTCTTACTTCAATAACTGCGGGTGTAGAGAATTCGCCGAGCGTGGCCGTCAAGGGCGCTATCCGCCAAGAATACCGGCCGGGCAAGAGACCGTTGATTTGATAATCGTTCCCGGTTACAACTCGATCGAACAGGATATCGGCAAAAGCGCTATCGCTCGCCAATTGCAGCCGGTAACGCAAGACGCCTGGCCGCGGGCTCCAGCGCAAATGAACCGCGGTACCAGATGCTTGAGCGTTATTCTGAGACGGGTTTTGCGCGAGCACTGGGGCTGCGCCGGGCAGCAACATCGCGGCGGTGAGAAGCAAAAGGCGGAAGTGGCGGAAACAGTACATCGTCAACCACTTGTAAACGACGAATTACGCAATCGTTCCTTTGCCCGTTTCCGGGACCCCAGGTTAATTAGGGATTTTCGTTGAGTTTGTATCCAACGCCGCGAACAGTCAGCACATAATGCGGCTTTTTGGGATCGACTTCCAGCTTCTTGCGGAGCCGATTTATATGGGGGTCAATGTTGCGCTGATAACCTTCATACTCAGTGCTCCAGACACGATCGAGCAAATCATTGCGCGACCAGGCGCGGCCGGGCTCTGACGCCAGCAGCTCCAGTATCTGAAACTCAAGCGGAGTGAGATCGATCCGGACGCCGCCGCGAGAGACTTCGTGACGTCGCTTGTCTACCACCAAGTCTCCAATCTCCAATCGGTCTTCGTCGCCGCCGTCCTGTTTGGCGGTTTGACCACGACGCAAAAGAGCCTCGATTCGATATTCGAGCTCGCGCGGACTGAACGGCTTGGCAAGGTAATCGTCCGCCCCGGCTTCGAAACCTGCGACCTTGTCATCAAGCATGTCGTGGGCCGTCAAAAAGAGCGCTGGTGTATCGATTCCGCGATCGCGCAACTTTCTTAATAGTTCGAGACCAGACATTTCCGGCATCGAGACATCAAGGATCAAACAATCAAATTTGTCAGTCGCGACGGTTTGCAGCGCCGCGGCGCCACTCTCTTTTTCAGCAACCTCAAAACCCAGCCGCCGAAAATACTCAGCCAGGAGCGTGCGCATCTCAACGTCGTCGTCGACAATCATCAACCGCCTGGAGTTGTTGTTCGTTGGTTCGGAATCCACTGTAATCTCCTCGTGCTTTAGTCAAAACCAAAACGATCGCAAAATTACCGGCTCGGGCTTACCGCCTGTCCTGAAATGAACTCTGAAGCTTCAGGGGGTTTTCCCATAGTATCTACAGCCTTTGCCTTGACGTCAAACGTTTGGGCTAAGTATATTGCGTGGTTAATATCGTGGACCAACTTTCAATTCCCTTCCCCATAAACGATCCAGAGACTGATCAGAGATGCACGATCTGCGGCGGCTGCTAAGATATCTTCTGCCACACACCGGCACGTTTATTATCGCGACGCTTGCGATGATCGTCTCGGCCGTGCTGGAAACCGCGACCAGCGCCCTAATCGTGCCAATCTTCAATCAAGTTCTTGCCCCTGGGGGCGGGAAAGCCGCGGCTACACCATTCCAGTTGCAGCGACTAATTCCGGCTTCAGGTCTGCACGCGTGGCGGATGATCGCGCTGCTTTTGATTATTTTCACGGTCATCAAGGGCATCGCCGAGTATTTTTCGACCTACCTGATGGCCTACATCGGTCAGTCCTCGATTCTGCGCCTGCGGCAGGAGCTTTACAGTCATCTCCTGGCCCAGTCCGCGGCGTTCTTCGAGCGTCATCGCACCAATTATCTGGTTTCGCGTTTGATTTCCAGCGCGGCGGCAATCGAAGCCGCGGTGAGCCTTACTTTGCGCGACCTGTTGCGCGAAGGATTCACGTTAATCGCTTTCATGTGCGCGTCATTCTATGTCAGCTGGCGGCTGACGCTCGGCTCGCTGCTGATTGCTCCACCCGTAGCCGGACTGACGGTGCGCTTCGGCAGCTCTCTGCGCAAACTAGCCCGCGAATCCTTCGAAGGCAATAAGCACCTAACCGACACCGCACAGGAGGCGCTGGCCAATCACAGCATCGTCAAAGCCTACCGGGCGGAAGCGCGCGAAGAAGGTCGGTTTGCAACTGTAGCGCGGCGGGTTCGACGAGCTAATCTGCGCTCAGCAAGCATATCGGGCATGTCGCCGCCCATAATCGAATTGATTGGCGTGCTCTTTATTGCAGCGCTGATATTTTTTGCCGAGCGCGAAATCAGGCTTGGCCGGATGGACCTGGCGCAATTTGTCCTTTTCCTGATCCTGCTATTTCGCAGCTACGATCCGATGCGAAAACTCTCGCGGTTGCAGAACTCAATGTCGCAGGCGCTGGCCGCCGCCCGCCACGTCTGGGAAGTGATGGACGAGGACGCCGAGATCCCGGAGCAGCCCAACGCTGTCGAGCTACCTCCGCTGCAACGCGAGATTGAATTTCGCGACGTTCATTTTGGTTATGGCGACGAATCGCGGGCTGTGTTGCGCGGCGTTAGCCTCACTGTTCCCGCCGGCAAACTGGTAGCGTTGGTGGGACAATCTGGTGGCGGCAAGTCGACGCTGACAAAATTGCTGCCGCGTTTCCACGATCCAACTTCCGGGGCGGTGCTATGGGACGGAATCGACCTCCGCGACGCGCGCGTGTCCAGCCTGCGAAGGCAAATGGCTTTGGTAACACAGGAAACCGTTCTCTTTAATGATACGGTGCGGTATAACATCACCTACGGCCGGCCCGGCGCCACCGACGCACAACTCGACGACGCGGCAAAGACTGCGCTGGCGCACGACTTCATCGTTGAGCTGCCAAATGGTTACGACACAATTATCGGGGAACGCGGGATCTTTCTTTCAGGGGGACAGAGACAGCGGCTGGCCATCGCGCGCGCCGTTTTGATCGACGCCCCGGTGCTGATCCTCGATGAAGCGACCTCGGCCCTGGATGCCGAGTCAGAGCAGTTAGTGCAAAGCGCGATCGCAAATCTGATTCGCGATCGCACGACGGTGGTAATTGCTCATCGATTGTCGACCGTGCGCCGCGCCGACCTGATCGTAGTGATTGAGCGCGGCCAGATTATTGAGCAAGGCACGCACGCCGAGCTGCTGGCCCAGGTCGGACAATACCAACGACTCTATGAATTGCAGTTTGCGGACGAAGAAGAGGAACTGGGTGAGCAGTGAGCAGATGTCTCCGGCGGTTTAATTCAATTAACTGAAAGACAAGTTCGTAATTCTTAGGTGAGCCCGCGAAGCGCGGCGTTAGCATAAAGCCTGGGGTGGAGCGAAGCGGAACCCCAGGATGAGTTTGGAGTATAGAGGATAAGCCCGCGAAGAGGGCGACAGCTTTCATCAGAATAGCTCAGGGTTTTTGGGCTCTCCCACGCTTCGCGCGCTCTGATTTCTTGTTGGTCATCCACCTGGGGTTTCGCTTCGCTCCACCCCAGGCTTTATGCTTCCACCCGCTCCGCGGGTCTGGGAAGAGCAATACCGTTTTGGCTTACTGCTTACTCTTATGAAATCAATGACAGGATTTGGCCGCGGCGCAGCCAGCGGCGACGAGTTTACGGTCGCGGTGGAAATCAAGACCGTGAACAATCGCTATCTCGACATTCATCTGCGGCTGAGCCAGGAACTCGCGCCGCTGGAAATGATTATCAGAAAGCGAATCAGCGCGCGTCTCTCGCGCGGCCGCGTCGACTTGAATATTAATTTCGAGCGGACCGGGGCGACTACTTACGAAGTCAACCGCCCGTTGATTGCCGGGTACGTCAGCGCAATGCGAGAAATTCAGGAGCAGTTCAATCTCGCCGGAGATATCGATGTCAGTGCGGTGGCGCGCTTGCCGGGCGCTCTCTCGCCGGCCCGCGACGACATGGACGAGATGAACACGGCCGGTCTGGAGAAAGCACTTGATGAAGCGCTGGACAGTCTCGAACTCATGCGCGAGAACGAAGGCGCCGCTCTCGCCGACGAGATGCGATCGCGTCTGGCGAAAATCGAAGCCGAAGTTCCAGTCATTGAAGCTGCAGCAGCAGGTCTGGCGGACGCATATCGACAGCGGCTGCAAAAGCGAGTCGGCGAGTTGATCGCGCGCGGCGGTCAGGCCATAGAGCTTGACGCCGGCCGTTTGGCCCAGGAGGTTGCGTATCTGGCCGATCGCAGCGACATCAGCGAAGAACTCGCGCGGCTGCGCAGTCACCTGGAACAATTTCGCGAGGCCGTCGACGCCGAGGGCGAGGTTGGCAAGCGACTCGATTTTCTGCTGCAGGAACTCAACCGCGAAGCGAACACCGTGCTGTCGAAGTCAACCGAGATCGCGATCAAAGACGCGGGCCTGGCTATCAAAGCGGAGGTTGAGAAACTGCGCGAACAAGTGCAAAATGTTGAATGAAATAACAAACGCCGAGGATTCCAGAGACTCATCCGCATCCGGCGGACGGGGAATGCTGGTTGTCGTCAGCTCGCCGTCGGGCGGCGGCAAAGGCACTCTCATCGATCGCGTTCTTAAGACTGTGCCCGGCGTTGGTTATTCGGTTTCCTATACGACTCGGGCGCCACGTGCAACTGAGCAGGACGGCCGCGAATACTTCTTTGTTTCGACCGATGCGTTCGAAGAGATGATTCGGCAAGAGAGATTTTTGGAATGGGCAAATGTCTACGGCTATCTGTATGGCACCAGCCGTGAACAGGTTGAACGTGAACTCGCCGCCGGACACGATATCATTCTCGAAATCGATGTCCAGGGCGCGGCCAGCATTCGCGAAAAAGTGAATGGCGCGGTTTCGATCTTCATTCTGCCGCCGTCATTTGAGTTGCTGAGACAGAGACTGGTGACGCGCGGGACAGATTCGCCGGCAGAACTCGAGAAGAGGTTGCGGGGCGCCCCGGCTGAAGTTGAGCAGCACAAAGATTTTCAGTACGTGATTCTCAACGACGACATCAACCGCGCATCACAACAACTGGCGGCCGTGATTTACGCTGAGCGCGCGCGGTGCGCCCGCCAGGCAGCAAGGCTGAAAGATTCGCTGGCAGATTTTGGTCAATTAAAGAACGTCGCGCGATAAGCGGTCGCGTTCAGGGTTCAACTTGTAGGTTGCTGATGGCGATGAGGTCAGTACCGGGAGCGGTAGCGACCGGGTTTCAACGCGGCAAACTACTCGTAATCGAGGAAGCGACCCGGTCGCTACCGCTCCCGGTACTGATCTCATGACAACCTGAAACTTGAACTCTAAAGCAAGCCAGTACCCTCGAGAGCGACGATGTGAGAGTTGTTTATTTCTTATGCGGAGGCTAAATCATGGCGACAGCGCACGAAGAAGTTGACGAAACAACTGACCAGCTACAATCACAGGAAATTGATTCCAAGTATCGTCTGATTATTTTGGCGGCCCAGCGCAGCAAGCAGTTGCAGCGCGGAGCCCGCCCGCGCATCGAAATCGATCCCACCAAACACAAACCCACGCGCATCGCTCTGGAAGAAGTCATCCAGGGCACGGTTCCGTTTCACACAACGGACGACGGCGAGGAAGAGCCTACTACGGAAAGCTAGCGCCGTCCTCTTCAGACCTATCGGCAAGTATCATTTTCCATTCGTCATTTGTTAGTGAAACATAGACGACGCACTACCGCTCTTCTGTTTCCCGTAGTCGTTTACTCGCTTCGGCCCTCGCCACCCGGTACGCCGGGATCGAATCGTCCAGCGTCAGGATGAACTCCCATTCGGTTCGGGCCTCTGCGACTGCGTGATTACTATTTGAGATTGCCTCAGCCAGGAACAAGTGCGCGTCTGCCAGGGTGTAGAGATGCGAGAAGCTGAGCTTGCCTCGTAGGGTGGTGATGGCCTCGCGGTAATTGCCGCGCTTGAGCAGGCACCGGCTTAACTCAATCCGCCCGCTTTTAGAATCGGGCTTCAGCCGCAGCGCCTCGCGCAACGCCACGATCGCCTCTTCGTACCTGGCCTGCCGTGCGAGGGTGCGCCCGAGATCGTAATGAACAAGATACCAAAGGGGCGCTTTCCGTATCGCTTCGCGAAACTCTCTGAGCGCGGCTTCCCGATCGATTGGCGGCACCTGCGAATACATGGTCCCGATGAGCCAGTGGGGCGACGCCCATTCCGGATCGTGCCTGATGGCCGCCCGCGCTTCCTTGATTGCCTTGCGGTCCTGATTGAACCAATAGTCAAAAGCCTTGTCATAGTGCTTTTCCGCGAGAACCTTGTCAGTCATGACAACCTCCGAGTGAGGATTCCTGGGCTGGATTATCTTTCACTTGAAAAAGAAGTGAGCAAGCTTTGGAGTATGCGGGCTGTTTCCTAGCTGGCCGTAGTGATTTCACAGTTTCACGTTCAGAATGCGGCGAACCCGGACGAAGCTTGGCAAGGATTTCTCCAAGGCGGAGGGCGTAAGCTTGCTTAGAATTTCAAACGACCGTGGTCCCTTTGAGTAAGCGTTCGAGCAATTGCGCGTGGCGTGAATGAGTTGCTTCTGAACGTCGTGCCGTGACCGCTCCTCTAAGTCGAATAGCGGTGGCAGGGCTGTCTCCTGCAATTCGTTGCCGTAGTGTGCTTTCAAGGTGTCGCGATCAGCCACAATCCACGTTTCCATGCACGTCGTCATAAATAAGACTTGATCGTCGTCCGTGTTGGGAGGTCGGCTCCAAGGGTCAACGGTGGTAACATTTTCGAGGTGATCCCAAGCAGCCTCGATGTTCGCCATCGGCTCCTCGCTATCAATCCACATAGCGACGTAGCTTCCAGTCTTCGCCGAATGCTCGGTAACGAAACGATCATAAACCGCTCCGCGGCCGCCCAAAGGTACGATTCGAGGCTTGCGACCGGTGAATCCAGATCGGTCTAACAGCTTGTGAAAGCCTTCCCGGCAGCGGATGGTTCCTTCTTTTGAATCGGCTCCGCTTGGTCCGCCTTCGACGTATACGAATGCATTCACCAGCGAGTCCCTCCAATTTGACCCGTGGTCCACAACTGGCCGAGGCGGTACTTATCCAACCACGTAACTAGATCATCCTTCTTGAGTCGGTGCATCTCGGTCCGTCCGTCGTGTTTCTCACACACAACCACAGCTTCCGGGTAATCCGTCATCGCGTCTACCAGAATGTCGGAATGGGTGGTGACGATAAGCTGAGTTCTCTCCGATGCCGACACCAGCAAGTCCGCGAGCTTAGGAAGAATATCAGGGTGCAGTCCCAATTCCGGCTCTTCAATGCAAATCAATGGCGGCGGTTCCGGATCGCAAAGAATCGCAAGCAGGCAGAGGTAACGAAGCGTTCCATCCGACAATCGCGTAGCAGGGATGGAAAAATCGCCTTCGGTAAAGATCACCTGGACGCTGCCACCCTCCACGAATGGGTCAAAGTCAGACAGTCCGTCGTAAAGGTCCCTCAACCCTTCGACGATCGCCTGCTTGGCCTTGGGCGTCTTGCGTAGGCGGCTAAGGAAGAGTCCTAGATTCGAGAAGTCCTCTTCCAATCTGTCGTTGCGCATGTCTGCCTTTTGCGGTTCACGAAACACCGTGTTCCGACCAAAGGCCCACTCCCGGTAAATTCGCCACCTCTCGTAAGTGTCCGCCAGATACGTTATCTCTGGATACAGTTCCGGATCACGTCGCTGCGCGAGAATAGATAATTCCGAATTCACCGACTCCCTCGCCAGCTTCCGCCCTTCCTCACTCGCAGTGTTAACGACCGGATGACCATCTTGGAAGCGGTAGTAGAAATAGGCCTCGGCTTGATCGTCGTAAGGAGTCTCGTTTTCGATCTGCTCGTCATACAACTGGAACCCGTTTCCGTCGCTTCGAAACGCAAAGCGGTGCCGCAGCGCTTTTTTACCTTTAGGGTTTTTGACGACTAGCTCGACCGAGGCTGGCTGGCTTTTCGCGCCCTTCCAGACCCATTCACGAGTGCCGCCGCCGCGACGCATCACGCCACGGACGTCGGCATTTGATGTGGCCTGCGGCGGAATGGGTGTCGCCCTCATCAAAGCGAGTGCCTCAATAAGGTTCGACTTGCCGGCACCATTAGGACCAATTAGGACATTGAGACTCTCAAGATCCAGCGCGGGAGTTTCGGGGCCAAACGATAGCAGATTGCTCAGCTTGATCTCCCGCAGCAGGGGGGTGTTCAGATTGGCGCTCGTTTTCATGACGCGGCTCGTGAAGGGATTCTAGCCTAATCGAGTGCGTCGGTATAGATCATAACTGAGCGTCCTAGAAGTAAGCCCCACAACCCCATGGAATAGACTACGGCGAGATCATACTTGCTCACATTGTAGGTAATACAAAGCAAAGATGGTTAAGAGAAATAAGCTAATCTCAGGAACGTGCTGGCGAACAGCGCTTGGCCAACCTATGATTGGCTCAATAATGACTATGCCAATAGAAACAATCAGACAGGTCCAAGCGAAGATCCTCAGAACAATTCTGTCGATTCGTCTGAGTAAATACTTTAGTTTTGACAAGTGATCCCCCTCTTCTTCTAATCGAATACTGGTAAGACAACCCGCCCTATGGAATAACCTAAGCACCGCCTGAAGCATGAGAATCGGCGCCCGCGAAGGGCTAACGGCTACCCGCGAAGTGCTAAGATCCACCTGCGAACTACTAGGCGCCCCCTACGAAGTGCGAAGTATCCCCTGCAAACTAATACCTGCCGCCTGCAAAGTGCTAACCCCCACCTGCAATGTGCGAACTGCCATCCCGCAGATGCCAACTGCCATTCCGCACTTGCTAACTGCCCTCGAGCAGATGCAAGCCGCCGTTCCGCAACAGCAAGTTGGCGTCCTGCAAGTGCACACTGGGTGTCCTACAAGTGCAAACTGGCGTCCTGCAACAGCAGTCTGCCGTGCTGAAAGTGCTAACTGCCGCCCGGCAAACGCTAGCTCCTCGTCTTACCTCGTGAACCGCAGTCCCTTGACCTGTTTAAAGAGCTGGCTGTCTGTCCCGAAGGCCGCTTTGACATAGGCCTTGACCAATTGCGCAGTGTTAACGATGGAGTCCCCGTCCAGGTAGAGCAGACGATCGCGCAGGCCGCGCGACTGGCTCAGCGCCGCTGACGTGGTGCTCACGGCGTTGTTCCTGGCTTTCAAATTGGCCGCCAACGCGGTCAGAGAGGTCAGCTTTAAGTCGGCCTCGTTCGGGTTGTAGGACGGGATGTTCTTCAGGATCTCCAGATAGGCCCCGAGGTTTCCCAGTTGGTTGTCATAGCTCATCTGCGAAGCAGACTTGCTGGCCTTGGATTCGTCTGCCGGCGTTGCGGGATCGTCTTTTACTTTGGGTGACTTGCGCCCGCCGGTCAATTTACGGACGTGGGTTTCCGCGTCCTCAACGACTGCTTTGGAAGCGCCGGACGATTTCAGGAAGTTGCGCGAGCGGATGACCAGTGTGCGTAGATCGTCAAAACCGCCCTGGCGATCGGTCACCGCGAGTTTGTTAGGCGCATGCTTGGCCGAGACATCGTCGGCCGCGGCCTCCCCGATGGTGTATTGGGTCTCCAGCGCAGTTTTTGTCAGTTTGGGATTTGCCGGATTGTAGTTCGGGTCGGCGGAAACTTCATCGATCAGTTTTCGGAAATTACCGAGGAGCTTTTTGTCTCCTGATTCGGTTGACATGGGTATGGACCTCCTTGTTGGAAGTAGTGAGCAGTTGACGGACCAGGGAGCCTGTGTGAGTCAAACGAGCATTCAGCTTAGTTTGAGCACCCAAGCGTGAAAGTTTGCGACGTGGGAAAGTAAGCGCGAATGCGGAACGATGTCAAGAGAAATCTAAGCGTGGTTAGGGTCAGTTTGAAAGGGTGACACGGGCCTCTCGTCCGTGAATCACGCGCAGGATGCGCGTGCCACAACATTACATTCCCTTGTAGTCCGGCCCGCCACCACCTTCCGGCGTCACCCAGTTAATAATCTGGTAGGGATCCATGATGTCGCAGGTCTTGCAGTGGACGCAGTTTGAAAAATTGATCTGGAGTTGGCGGCGAGGCGCTTGCCCGCCCGCTACCGCAGGCGGTTCTGACATCTCAACCATGTCATAGACGGCCGCCGGGCAGAAACGCTGGCACGGGTTGCCGTATTCTTCCGTGCATCGTGTAGCACAAATGTTGGTGTCGAGCACGTGCAAATGCGCCGGCTGATCTTCGTCGTGGGCAACTGCGGCATGATAGACGTCGGTTACTTTATTGAAAGTAAGCTGGCCATCAAATTTAAGATCCCGGTAACGTTGTGCCGCATCGTCACCGCGATAGCCGTAGGCGGAAAGTTTCCGCATCGCTTCATGACCCGGCTCCTGATGGACACGATCGAAGATTCCCCAGGCGCGGCCTCCGGTAATGTACTGCAGTCCGGCATTCGCCATTCCCAGCCAGCGGCCCTGACTAAACGCAGCATGGAAGTTGCGATAGCGGCGCAGCTCCGGCGTTATCCAACTATCTTTCACCCGGCTCTCAAATCGCTGCAACGTACTGGCCGAAAAATCCCCGATCACTAACGCGTCGAAGATCGTTTCGGCGGCCAGCATGCCGCTCTTTATCGCCGAATGAATTCCTTTCAAACGCGCAGCGTTAAGAAAGCCTGCACTGTCCCCAACAATCAGCACCCCGTCGGCATGAAGCCTGGGCATCGCATGCCACCCACCGGCGGCGATGGCCTTGGCGCCATACCGAATCATCTTGCCGCCTTTCAACAGCTTTGCCAGAAACGGATGTGATTTGAAGCGCTGAAATTCCGAGTGCGGATCAATCAACGGATCGCGATAATCCAGTCCCGTCACGTAGCCCAGGTTCACAACCCGGTTCTGCATTCCGTAAATCCAACCACCGCCATACGTCCAATGGTCCGAAGGAAACCCGAGCGTATGCGTCACACGGCCAGTTGGATAACGATCGTCGGGAAGCTCCCAAAGCTCTTTCACGCCCAGACTGTAAACCTGCGGCTCGCGTCCTTCGTCGAGGCCGAGACGTGCAACCAGTTTCTTGGTCAACGATCCACGCACGCCTTCGCCCAACACCGTTACCTTTGCCAGCAAATCCACGCCCGGCTCAAAATTGGGTTTGCGCTTCCCTTCCTTGTCGATCCCTTTGTCGCCCGTGCGTACACCGACAACGCAGTCGTCATTGTCGTAGAGCATTTCGGCGCCGGGAAACTCCGGAAAGATGTTAACGCCCGCCTCTTCACATTTTTCGCCGAGCCATGCAGTCAGTCGATTGAGTGAGACTATGTAGTAACCATGATTCTTGAGCGGTGGCGGCGTGATCGGCGAGCGAATCGCGCGCTTCCTGGTCAGGTAAAGAAAATGATCTTCTTTGACCGGCGACTCGAGCGGCGCGCCCGCCGCGACAAAATCCGGTATCAATTCAGCCAGGCCGCGCGGATCCATGACCGCGCCCGAAAGAATGTGTCCGCCCACCGCCGCGCCTTTTTCAATCACCGCGATTTGGATTTCTCCGAGCGGCTTTCCTTCGCGGGTTCCGTTGGCGACAGCGTCGTTGTGTTCGTTCACGAGCCGCGTCAGATGCAGCGCCCCGCTCAGGTTCGCGGGTCCGGCGCCTACAAAAACCACATCCATTTCCAAACTCTCGCGTTCCATATGTTCCTCAGCCCTTCGGCTTACATAGAAAATGAATGACCATTCAGTTTGGGCAGTATAGCAGACAAGCGGCCTGCCCTCGACCGGTCGTCGCTGAGTCAGGTCGGGTCAGAAGCCCGACCGTCAGGGAGGGCAACTCTGGTGAATGGCCCTCCCTGACGGTCGGGCTTCTGACACCTACTGACGAAGGCGCGCTACATGGCCAATAACTCGCGGTGAACTGTTTTTGATCGATTTGTTGTTGTACACTTGCGACCTTCCAGTAACGCCGCATGAAGCAATCGCAATCCAGAAAGTTAATCCTCATCGTGACGGGGTCAGCCATCGTCGTCGCGTCGCTCGCCTTTGGAATAACAAGAGCCCGTTCGCTGATGAGTCGGACGCGAGCAACTGCGGCGCGCACGGAACGTCTGCCGCGCGTGATGCTTTGGGCATGGGAGCGGCCCACGGACTTGCGTTTCATCAACCCAAAAGAAGCTGGCGTGGCATTCCTCGCCCGCACCATCAGACTTCGCGCTGGTGAAGTAGAGATGCGGCCGCGACTGCAACCTTTGCAACTGCCGGATGCTGTCAGCGTCATGGCGGTCGCCAGAGTGGAGACAGACGCGGTCAACAAACCAACCTTCTCCGCCCAGCAACGCGAGAAACTGGACGGGGCCATCGCGGATATGGCAACGCTACCAAACGTCTCGAACATTCAAATAGATTTTGACGCGACGCAATCAGAGCGAGCGTTCTATCGCGACGTCATCGTTGACGTTCGCCGACGACTGCCCGAATCAGTCAGCCTCTCGATCACTGCGCTGGCGTCGTGGTGTACTTCTGACGATTGGCTTTCCGACCTGCCGATCGATGAGGCCGTGCCGATGTTGTTTCGAATGGCCGGCGACGGAAAGGAAATCGCCAGACGCCTGGACGCGGGTGATGATTTCATCTCGCCTGCGTGTCGTCATAGTTACGGTGTCTCTACCGATGAGCCGCGCTCAGGTCTTTCCTCGGCGCGCCGCCTCTTTGTTTTTAACCCTGACCCGTGGACCGCAGATGCGGTTCGCAAGATTATGGAGCCTCGAAAATGATTTCTCGAAACTCATTCAAAGCACTGTTAGCGCTGGCCTTGATCATTTCAGTTTCGTTTATATTGCCGCAGCGCACGCAAGCCTGCGGACCATTTTTCACGGACGCAATCTTTGTTTATTCCAAGCATCCTGATCTGCCGTTCGAAAATTTCGCGGCTGGAAAACTCGGAGTCTTGCAAACAAGCTGGGCGCGATCGTATCTTGTCGTTGCTTACCGCAACCTGGCGGGAAACCGCCTTAGCGAGAGCGAAGCAAAAGCCATCAAAAGTCTTTGGGACGATCGCTTGAACAATACGTTCGAGTCCAACGACGATCAGTGGATCAAGAAATGGAACGGGGCGCGCAAGAAAGTCCCGGGTCTGACCGCACCGCCTGAGATCAAAGTCTATCGCAACCGCGAAAAACCGCATGAATACGAGACCTATTTGAACTGTCAGCAGGACGCTTTTGAAAATGCCGAAGCGACTTTGAATGAACGAATCAAGACCTTCGGCGCTGAGAGTCTGGGTGTTAAGGGATGGATCGGCGCCCAGGATCTGGTATTCGCCAATTGCTCGGAAGGCCAACACATTCCCGCTGACGCCGCCCAAGAAGCTCCGGATTTGCCGCCCTTGATTCGCTTGGACCGGGCTTACCAAATAGCCGCCGCCAACTTTTATGCGACCAATTTTGATGAAGCCAGGAAACAGTTTGATCTAATCGCGCAAGATAAGTCTTCGCCATGGCGCGACAAGGCCGGATATCTCGCGGCCCGCGCAATGTTGCGCAAAGGAAGTCTGGCCGATAAAGAAGAGGATGGACGACCTGCGCTCGCCGATGCTGAGGCGCGACTTAACGGCGTTCTCCGGGACAACTCAGCTAAGGCGTCGCATCATGCGGCCGCAAGGCTCTTGAACCTCGTGCGCCTGCGCCTGCATCCGGAAGAAAAACTTCATGAGCTCGCGCACTCACTGGTGAAGAAAGACGCCAGCACCGATTTCAAACAGGATGTTTGGGACTACACAGCTCTGCTGGACAAATTTCTCGGCGATGGTTCTGAGAGCGACGACACCGCTAAGCCAAAACCTCCGGCTGGCTTAACCGGTGATGAACTTAGTGATTGGGTGGTTACTCTCCAGGATGCGTCGCCGGCCGCAGCCACACATTCACTCGATCAATGGGAGAAGAGTAAGGCCTTGCCGTGGCTGGTGGCGGCAATTTCCAAAGCGAGTGGGCGACAGCCGAAAGCCGATGCTCTTTTGAGCGCAGCCGCAAACATCGATCACAACTCGCCGGCGTTTCCGTCGCTGGCATATCACAGTGTGCGGCTGCTGATTGAAAGCAATCGCGGGAGCGAAGCGCGGACCATGCTCGACAAGATTCTTGGCGCTGATCGTCAAAAGATGTCGCCGTCCGCGGTGAATTTGCTATTAGCCGAGCGAATGACGCTCGCCCAAAACCTCGGTGAGTTTCTTCAAACCGCGCCACGCGTGCCCGCAGGCTTCAGCGATGACAGCGACGGGCGTGAGATACCCGAAGACGACAGTGCGATCAAGGACACGACCAAGGGTTTCAACGTGTTCTTTGATCAGGATGCCGCCAATGTCTTTAACAAGGCAATGCCGGTCGGAATAATCAAAGACGCAGGCCGGACCAGGACTCTGGCGCCCAATCTTCGACGTGATGTGCTCCAGGCTGCCTTCGTTCGCGCGGCCCTGCTCGACGACAGCGAGACTGCGAATCAGGCCGCTCTCCTCCTGGCGGAAATATATCCGGAGTTGCGAGAGTTCCTCAGCGCTTACCAGAAAGCAACCACTCCGGATGCGCGACGTTTTGCCGCGGCGTTTCTTTCATTGAAGTTTCCCGGACTGCGTCCCTACGTGTCCGCGGGAGTCGGTCGCACAACGGACCTCAAGGAAATCGACAGCTATCGCGACAACTACTGGTGCGCAGAACCGCCCGTGTCGCCCGGTGGACCGCTGTCAGACGACCAGGACGCGAGGGCCAAATCCAAACCGGTTATTCCACCAGAATTTCTGAAAGGGTCGCAGCCTTTAGCGGCAAAACAATCGGCCTCGCTGCAAGCGCTCGGAACCGGGCCAAATTATTTCTGTCGCATAGCCATAGCCTGGGCTGAGAAGAATCCCGCCGATCCGCGCGCGCCTGAAGCGTTGCATCTCGCGGTGCGGTCCACTCGATATGGTTGCACCAATGCTGAAACCGGCCGCTGGTCAAAAGCTGCCTACGATCTCTTGCACAGTCGATATCCAAACACGACGTGGGCGAAAAATACTAAGTACTGGTTCAAAGGATAGGTCCGAAACCACCTGCGGTAGCGCGCGATTGAGTGGAAATGACAGATCACAATCACACCAACAACTTGATCAACGAGACCAGTCCTTACCTGCTGCAACACGCGCACAATCCCGTCGATTGGTACCCGTGGGGCGAAGCCGCGCTCAGTAAGGCTCTCGCCGAGAACAAGCCGATCCTGCTCAGCATTGGCTACTCAGCCTGTCACTGGTGCCACGTGATGGCGCATGAGTCGTTCGAAAACGAAGAGATCGCCCGGCTGATGAACGAGAACTTTGTGAATATCAAAGTCGATCGCGAAGAGCGCCCGGCTCTGGCTCAAATCTACATGAGCGCCGTTCAGATGATGACCGGTCAGGGCGGTTGGCCGATGACCATGTTTCTGACGCCAGAGGGTGTGCCCTTCTATGGCGGCACCTATTTTCCTCCGGCCGACCGCTACAACATGCCGGGCTTTCCGCGCATCCTGGCCAGCGTCGCCGAAGCCTATCGTTCCCAACCGGATCAGGTCGCCAATACCGCGACGGCGATGCTGGGTGAGTTAAGACGGGTCGGACTTGCCGAGCCGTCGCGCGAACTCCTGAACACAGAAGTTCTCGACAGCGCGTGGCGCAGGATCGCGAAAAACTATGACAGCATTAACGGCGGCTTTGGCGGCGCGCCCAAGTTTCCGCCGGCAATGAACCTCGAATTTCTATTGCAAACTCATCACCGCACAGGATCGCCTGAAGCCCTGGCAATGGTTTCACATACGGCCCGCAAAATGGCTGAAGGTGGGATGTACGATCAACTCGGCGGCGGCTTTCATCGCTATTCAGTCGACGCTAAATGGCTGGTGCCGCATTTTGAGAAAATGCTCTACGACAATGCCCTGCTCTCGAGGATGTATCTGCACACGTATCAGGTCACGAAAAATCCGGCGGCTCGCCGCATCGCTGAAGAGACACTCGATTATGTCGTCCGAGAGATGACGGACGCCGGCGGTGGATTCTACTCCAGCCAGGACGCTGATTCCGAAGGCGAGGAGGGAAAGTTCTTTGTCTGGACGCGCCAGGAGATTCTGGATGTTCTGGGAGAGCCGGAAGGAAGTCTCTTCTGCGACTACTTCGACGTGAGTGAACGCGGCAACTTTGAAGGACAGAACATCCTGCACATAACCTCCTCCATTGAAGAGAGCGCCGCCAACAACAACCTCGCCGCCGCGGAATTGCAGACCATTCTCGACCGCGGACGCCAAAGACTTTTCGCGGTTCGCGAAAAACGCATCAAGCCGGGCCGAGACGAAAAAATCCTAACGGCCTGGAACGGGCTGATGCTCACCTCCTTCGCTGAAGCGTCGGCAATTCTGGAACGATCCGATTACCGGGCCATCGCGGAAGCAAACGCGCATTTTCTTCTCACCACTCTGCGGAAAGACGGCTTACTGCTTAGAACCTGTAAAGATGGCGAGGCAAAGTTAAATGCCTATCTCGAAGACTATGCCTGTCTTATCGCCGGGCTAATTTCTCTCTACGAAGCCACGGGAGAGTTGGCGTGGATCGAGTCTGCAATTTCGCTGGCCGATAAGATGATCGAACAGTTCTCGGATGACGGCGAAGGTGGCTTCTACTTTACCGGAAAGAGTCACGAACAATTGATCGTGCGGTCGAAAGAGTTCATGGACAATGCTACTCCATCAGGCAATTCGATCGCTGCGCTCTCGCTGCTGAGGTTGTCCCTTCTCACCGGGAATGATGACTATCGCCGTCGCTCTACCGCAGTATTGCGCCTGATTGCCGGACAGATTCGCAGGTACCCGTCGGCATTCGGTTTTGCGCTCAGCGCGTTGGATTTCTATTTGGGATCGCCTCTGGAGATTGTCATCGTGGGTTCGCCCGAACCCCGGCTGGACGCCCTTCTCAAAACTGTCTGGCAAACATTCGTGCCTAATCGCGTCATAGCGCTGTGCCAGACGAACCACGAACAAGCGGCGGCGGTCATTCCCCTTTTTGCTGGCCGCAACACTCTTGCTAAAGAGCCGACTGCGTATGTTTGTCAGGCAAATACGTGCGGCGAACCCGCCAGGAATCCTAAGACCCTGCTGGGTCAGCTTGCTCCCGAACTCCCTACGCCACAGGTTCCGGTCTCCTAATCCCACAGGAATCTCAAGAAAGCCATTGACTAGAGTACCTTAAGACGGGTATTCTCCAAGCAGCCAACAACGTTGGCCGTTGCTCAGCTACTGCCAACACTAGAGCTAGTCTCTATCGGCTCCTCCTCCCGGATCAGGCCAAATCGTAAGGAAAACAGACGGAAATCACTTAATGCGCAAACTAAACTGGAAGAGTCTTCTGCTGGTCGGCAGCGTCGCCGCGATTGGCGCCGCTATCTTTTTGTTCGGGATAGTGTCGACGCTGCGTCTTCCGATTCTGGGTTGGCATGGTCTTGGATCGTTCGTGGTGTTGGTGGTGCTGACCGTTCTTTCGAGCAGATTTACCGTCCCAGTCACGAATGTTGATGGCACAAACCAGACGCTCAAGTCTGTGGCGGACACTTTCATCTTTCTCGCCGTCATGATGTACACGACGGCGCCGGCAAATAGCATTGGACCGGCCCTGATCCTGGCTGCAGTCGTCGGCTTCATCTCCTCGTTTTCTTTTTCTGAGCGTTGGCCCACGGTCTTTGCGGTCGGAATTTCGATTATCTCCACGTTCCTGGCTTCGTTGGTATACAGGTTCATGGTGCTCACTCTGGCCGGCGGCGCCTTGGATGGAAAAGAAACAGCTCTGGTGCTTGACCTTCTTCTTTTTCCGCTTTGCGTTTTTGGCTTCGTTCAATATTCTCTGAGCACGTTTGGGACGATCGCTTTCAATTCCTTCCACGCCGGTAGCCGAGTCACAGTCTCTCAGGAGAGTTTGATTTGGACTTTGATCACTCAGGTGGCGAACGTCACTTCGGCCGCTCTGTTTTACTCCGCAATTCATGGCGCCGGCATTCCCTTCCTGTTCGTGGGAGCCCTAATCATCGTGCTGGTTCATCTCCTATACCGGTTCAATGAAAAACGAGTCAGCGAAGTTACTCGCGCCCAGGCCGACAAGGTGCGATACGTCGAAGAGATCGCCGACCTGCACATGAATACGATCGAGTCGTTGGCCATCGCCATCGACGCGAAAGATCAGACCACCCATGGCCACGTGCGGCGCACTCAGATCTATGCCACTGAGATGGGTAAGCTTTTGAAAGTGAAGGACCAGGAATTACGAGCGCTCGTCGCCGGCGCGCTGCTCCACGACATCGGCAAGCTGGCAGTTCCCGAGTACATCCTGAACAAACCCGGAAAACTGACTGAAGCAGAGTTCGCCAAGATGAAGATCCACCCAACGGTGGGCGGCGACATTCTGAAGCGCGTTAATTTTCCTTACCCGGTTGAAGATATCGTGCGCTATCACCACGAAAAGTGGGACGGCAGCGGTTATCCCAAAGGCCTCAAGGCCGAAATGATCCCGCTGGTGGCGCGGATCATTTCAGTTGTCGATTTTTATGACGCAACGCGGTGTGACCGTCCGTATCGGAAAGGCATGAAGCGCGAAGACTCGCTGACGCTGCTGCAGAAAATGTCCGGCTCGTCATTCGATCCTAAGGTAGTTGATCTATTTACCAAACACGTAATCGGATTCGACCAGCTCATCGCTGCCGAGGATATCCAGGAGCAGGTGCCGTCGGAAAACATCGACTTTCTAACTTCGGCCAGGCCAGACGCCGGGTTAGCCTCTGACATTCTTGGCTCTCCGGATGGCAGTCTGGGCTTCCGTTCCATTACCCAGGCTCAACGTGAAGTGTTTGCGCTGCACGAAATCGCCCAGACCATCGGTTCGTCGCTGAACATGCACGACACCGTCACATTGGTGTCCAACAAGCTCCGCGCTATCGTCCCCTTCGACACCTGCATCATTTTTGTCGTTGACGATCGCTCCGGCAAAGCAATCGCCATGCATGTGGTCGGCGACCATTCGGACTTATTTAATGCCCGACGCATCAGCGTCGGCGATGGTATTACGGGCTGGGTCATCGCCAACGCCCGTTCAATGTGTAATTCATCGCCTGAGCTGGATTTGGTAGGACTGCCCGACGACATCGCCCGTGGTTTCCGCGGTGTGCTGGTCTCTCCGCTCATCCGGGAAGACGGAGCCTTCGGTGCGATCACGCTGTATTCCAAGGGTCGCACATCCTACACCACTGAGCATGTGCGCTTGCTCGAGTCGGTCGCGCAGCACGCGGCCTCGGCGCTCAATAACGCCATCACTTTCGAGAAGACAAAAGAGAGTGCCCTGACCGATCCACTGACCGAGCTTGCAAATGCCCGCGGCTTCTACATGATGCTGGAGCAGAGACTGGCAGAGTGCCAGCGCATGAACCGCGAGTCACTCTCTCTGATCAGTATGGACGTTGACGACTTTAAGCAGATTAATGACCAGTGGGGCCACGCGATCGGCGATCGACTGCTGGCCAATATTGCGCGGGTAATTCGCAAGGAGCTGCGCCAGATGGACATTCTTTGCCGCTACGCCGGAGACGAGTTTGTGGCGATCATGCCGATGGCCTCGCAAACAATGGCCGAAGGTGTGGCTGAGAGAATAAAGAAAGCAGTCGCGGAACACAGATTCTCAGTCAGGACCGGCAAGACCGTCGAGGTCTCGATCAGCACCGGCATCGCGTGCTTCCCCGAAAACGGTGAAACCACCGAAGAGCTGCTAACTACCGCAGCGCGGAACATGCAACAGGACAAATACACTCGCAAGAATCGAATTAGTCTGGCGACAATGCCGATACCGGCGCGGATTGATCACTATACTTAAGGTCGATACAACAGACTCTCTTCGCGCGCCAGGGCCCTCCGGTTTGGCGCGCTTTTTCTTTCTACGGTTTTGTCTCATCGCGTCTGTCGCGTATAATCTCGACCGTTCGTATAAGACACTGTTCGAGGCCAGCGGCAAGCTGGCCGATTCACATTAAGCGGGTAAGCTTTACATGAGCAGCCAACCTACAGAGCGAAGAGAAAAGTCGAACACCCCTGCGGGAAATGCCGCAGGCGTGCTCGAAGCGCCTGCCGACGGGGAACCCGAGATCCGCAAATCATCTCCGGCAATTCAAGAAGATCGTGAAACGCTCTTGAAGATTTTTCATCAGATGCTGCTGATGCGGCGCTTTGAAGAAAAGTGTGCCGAGTCTTACAGCCTCGGAAAAATCGGCGGGTTCTGTCACCTGTACATCGGCCAGGAGGCTGTCGGCGTGGGTTCGATCTCGGCCCTGCGTGACGATGACTATGTGATTACCAGCTATCGAGAGCACGGGCAGGCGATCGCAAAGGGAATCTCGCCGGAGGCCGTGATGGCCGAGCTTTACGGCAAAGCCGGCGGCTGTTCAAAGGGTAAGGGCGGCTCAATGCACTTATTCGATAAGAACGTTAACTTCATGGGCGGGCATGGAATTGTCGGCGGGCAGATTCCGCTGGGTACAGGTTTAGCGTTCGCGAGCAAGTACCGCGAAAGCGATCAAGTCACGCTCTGCTTCTTTGGCGAAGCGGCAGTTAATCAGGGCGCCTTCCACGAGTCGCTGAACATGGCGCAGCTCTGGAAGCTACCGTGCATATACATTTGCGAGAACAACCAGTACGGAATGGGAACTTCCCTGGCGCGAGCGATGTCTCTGCAGAACGTGGCTGAGAAAGCTTGTGCGTATAGCATGGAATCCGAGTTCGTCGACGGCATGGACGTGCTGGCCATGCGCCGCGCGACCCAACGCGCGATTAAGCGCGCCAGAGAAAATTACCTGCCAACTTTGATCGAGGCGCGTACTTACCGGTACATGGGCCACTCGATGTCCGATCCGGGCAACTATCGGACCCGCGCTGAAATCGAGAAGTATCAGGAACGCGATCCGATCAAGATTTTCACAACGACTTTGAAGGAGAGCAGCATTCTGACTGACAAAGACATTGCCGACATCGAGGCTCGGGTCAAAGAAGAAGTCGAGCGTGCCGTACGTTTTGCCGAGGAAAGTCCCGAGCCTGACCCGAGCGAGTTATATGCCAACGTCTACGCCAATCCGATAGAGAATTAACTAATGCCAGTGACAACCATGCGCGACGCGTTGAACCAGGCGCTCCGGGAGGAGCTGGCCCGCGACGCGAATGTTTTTTTGATGGGTGAAGAGGTCGCCGAATACCAGGGCGCTTATAAAGTGACTCGCGGCCTACTCGAGGAGTTCGGCCCGAAGCGAGTGATCGATACCCCGATCACCGAACTCGGTTTCGCGGGACTCGGCGTCGGAGCTGCCATGGCGGGCTTGCGTCCGATCGTCGAATTCATGACCTTCAACTTTTCGATCCTGGCCACCGATCAGATCATTAACTCAGCAGCCAAGATGCTCTACATGTCCGGCGGCCAGTTTCCAATTCCGATCGTTTTTCGGGGGCCTGGCGGATCCGCCTACCAGGTTTCCTCGCAGCACTCGCAAGCGATCGAATCGTGGTACGCATACTTCCCGGGCCTGAAAGTCGTGATGCCTTCTACGCCGGCCGACGCCAAAGGACTGTTAAAGAGCGCTGTCCGTGACGACGACCCCGTCATCTTTATCGAGCAGGAACGCCTGTATGGATTGAAAGGCGAGGTGCCCGACGACGACGACTTTGTGATTCCCCTCGGCGTTGCCGAAGTGAAGCGCGAAGGCACTGATGCCACCATCGTGGCCCGGTCGTGGATGCTGCCCGTCGCCCTGAAGGCCGCTGAGGAGCTGGCGAAAGATGGCGTCTCATGCGAGGTAATCGATCCGCGGACGATCCGCCCGCTGGACATTAACACCATCGTCGAATCGGTGAAGAAAACCAACCGCGTGGTTATTGCCGAAGAGTCGCATCCGTTCTGCGGCGTCGGAGCTGAGATTAGCGCCGAGATCAATGAACGAGCTTTCGACTATCTTGACGCGCCAGTAAAGCGTGTCTCCGGCCTCGATGTGCCGATGCCGTATGCAAAGAATCTCGAGCGGCTGGCGATCCCGGACGTAGCCGAAGTCATCGCCGCCGTGCGCGCAGTCGCTTACTTGTAAAAAAAACATGGCCACACAAGTCGTAATGCCGAAGCTTTCGCCCACGATGGAAGAGGGCCAACTCTCCCGCTGGTTGAAGAAAGAGGGCGATAAGATTTCGATGGGCGAACCGATTGCCGAAATTGATACCGACAAAGCGACCATGGAAATGCAGGCGTTGTCGAACGGTGTGCTGCGCAAGATTCTGATTAATGAAGGTGAAAGTGCGCCGCTGGGGCAACCAATCGCGATCATCGGCGAGCCCGATGAGGATATTTCAGAGTTGCTGAAAGCGACTGCCGAGAAAGCTCCCGCGACTCCTGCGAAGGAGGAGCAGCCTGCGGCGGAAGAGTCGGCGCCAGAGGCGAAAGAATCTGAGCCCGCGAAAGCATCACCTGCACCTCCGGAGGATTCTGCAGCGCCTACGGAGCCGGCGCCCGCGGCCGCATCATCGAGAGATGATGGCCGCCAATTGATCTCGCCGATTGCCGCGCGCATGGCTGCCGAAGGCGGAGTCAATCTTAAATCTTTGCAAGGCAGTGGCCCCGGTGGTCGCATCGTCAAGCGCGATATCGAAGCCGCGATGACGGCGAAACCAGCTAGCGGTTCGACCGCGCCACATTTGCGCGCGGTGGGAGCCCCGCGATCTGACGGGAAGCGAGTTGTTTATGGTCCGTCCGGATATCGCGATGAACCGCTGACCCAGATGCGACGCACGATCGCGCAGCGCCTGGTCACTTCCCTGGGCCCGGTGCCGCACTTCTTTCTGACCAGTGAGATTGAGATGGATCGCGCGGCAGATATGCGCGCGGCAATCAACGAGTTATATCCGGATCTCAAGCTCAGCATCAACGACATTGTTATCAAGGTCGCCGCGGCCACTTTGATGCAGCACCCACAGGTCAACGCTTCGTTCCAGGAAAAAACCATTCGCTACTACGAACATGCAGACATCGGCGTCGCCGTAGCGACTGAAAACGGTTTGATTACGCCAGTGGTGCGCGGTGCCGACGAAAAATCGCTGTTGGACATAGCCGGCGAAGTGCGCGAGCTGGCGGAACGCGCGCGGTCGCGGAAGCTTAAGCCCGAGGAATACACGGGGGCGACCTTCTCGATCAGCAATTTGGGGATGTTTGGAATCGACGAGTTCACCGCCGTGATCAATCCACCCGAGGGCGCAATCCTTGCAGTTGGAGTCATGATGCCGAGGCCAGTCGCCCGCGACCGCGAAGTCGTGATCAGGCAGACGATGCGCGTGACGATGTCCTGCGATCACCGGGTCATTGACGGCGCTGTGGGCGCGCAATTCCTGCGCACCTTCAAACAGATTATGGAAAACCCACTGTATCTTTTCCTGGTCTAGGGATCGTAGTTCAATTCGGGTTGACTCAAGATCGGGACGACTCCCGATCTTTTTTATTACATCATAAGCGTTAGAGTACCGACTTCAGTCGGGTTTTTTTTGAATCAATAGGAGCTGGCTTTGCCTCAAAAGTCGATTTCGGTGGTAACGAGTTTCGTGTTTAATTCGTGTGACTTCATGGATCGTTTCTTTTGTCCGGAAAACTAAGGACGACCCACGAAGTCACACTAACCAACACGAAGCAAAACACTCCTGCCTCTAGCTAGTTCCGACTTTTGAGGCAAAGCTATAGGAGCTCAACTAAAGTTGGTACTCTGAACTTCAACTCAACCGCCGTGCACCGCAACGCTAAATCAAACAATTCTATAGCCCCGCATCTCGCCCTGATCGCGGTGCAGGTACTATTCGCGACCTGGCCCATCATCGGGAAAGTCGCTCTCAGAACCGTGCCCCCGGTAGCTCTAGTAGGTTTTCGCGTCGCGGGGGCTTCCATAACGCTCCTGGTCCTAGGGAAAATGAGCGGCAGCCTGCGACTAATCAAACGACCTGACTGGGGCCTGCTGATCGTCTCAAGCATGCTCGGCCTGGTGCTGAATCAATTGCTCTTTACCAGGGGCCTTTCGCTAACTACGGCCATCAACGCGACCCTGCTGAGCACCACCATTCCTGTATTTACTTTGCTGTCGGGGGTCATGTTGGGAACGGACCGCGTTACGCTGCGGCGACTGGCGGGAATCGCGCTCGCAGCCGGCGGAGTTATTTACCTGATAGGGCCGGGACGCGCCCACTTCTCTGCCGCCACTCGCGCCGGAGATTTGCTGATCGTGTCGAACTCGCTGTGCTATGGCGCCTATATCGCCGTCTCGAAGAATCTGATGAAGCGATACAACGCGCTCAGCGTCATCACCTGGATATTTGTCATCGGCTGCGTCGTTACCGTTCCCGCCGGGGCATTCAGCCTCGCCCACGTTACCTTCGGAAGTATTTCGTGGCGCGTTTGGCTGGCGATTCTATACATTATCGTTTTTCCAACTGCGGGCGCATATTACCTGAGCGGGTGGGCCCTGGCACGCGTGTCACCCAGCACTGTGGCCGTTTACGTTTATCTGCAGCCGCTATTTGCCTTCGCGGTGGCGCCGATCATTCTCGGCGAGTCATTGAGCCCACACACGGTCTTAGCTTCACTATTAATTTTTGCCGGCGTGTTAGTGGTTACTCGACGCAAACGGAAGGAGCCGGCCAACGCGGTAGCTGAGAACACTGGGACGATCTAATAAGCAGCCAAAACAGTTCGCGTTGGAAGTTCAACCTTTAGCAGGGTGCTGAAAAAAAGCAAAATCGCCACAGAGTCACAGAGTCACAGAGATTGGAAGGATTCAGAACTCATCAAAAATGCCAACAAATGCTTACCCTCTTTGTTCCCACCTTTCTCTGTGTCTCCGTGTCTCTGTGGCTACGCTTGGTTTTTCATCAGCCTGTTAGGTTCTTGATCTCCAGGACAAGCTTGAGCTCTGATCCGATCCCATCAATTGGATAAAACCGGGCGTTAGAGTTCATAATGAAGACGATCGGCACGCCGACCTGCGGAAGATGACAAAATGGCCTGGATGATTTCCATAGCGCTGCTGCTTTTTTACGTCCTCGGCCTCTTCGTATTTCATGCGACGGGGCCAGTTCATGTACTTCCGTTCGTGGCCGTCGGCGTACCGTTGGTGGACCGTTTCCTGACGCGAAACTATAAGACTACCTCTTGATGGATCCGACCTTCACTTTTTAAGCTGCTGCCCACACGCGCGACAATTGGACCGTCGTCTGGCGTTCAGAGTTACGCATGCCTGGCAGCGCACATACATTGCACGCGCGAACAAATGCATGATGACATAGCTACCGCCGAGAATCGCGATAGCTATGCCAATATTTAGCAGCGTCTGTTTCAGGGTTACCTGTTCGCTCGCTTATCGAATTCCTCAAGCTGCACGCCGCGAGCTCTTTTCGTTTGGCGGCGCCACCTTGTAATTTTCTACAACATAAACCAGGTAATGTTGACCGCGATCGTAGCCCTGCCTGAAAGCCGGCGTAGTGGAATCAGCACCATACCGTTCCTGTAGATTCCCACCGATATCTTCACCCGACTTGCCTCGTCGAATTGGATGCAAAGCCGCTTCGAACCCGAGGCGGTACTTGGCTTCGTCGAGATTAAAATCACCGCCCTGGTTCGTATAATGCTCCTGCTCGGCGCCACGCAGACCGATCCACCATTCTTCACGAGCCGCATCGACCGACTCTGCCCCGGCGCGGGCCAACTCGGCACGGGCATTCTCTGCTATTTGATCACCATCCGCAAAGGCAATCACCACCGATCTGCCCCGGCGCAAAGCGTCTTCGTAAACAAACAGCTCATCGTGCGGCAACCCATCCGACATTGTCTTTTCCAGCGCGTCACCGGTTAGGGTTCCGACCGCGGCCCCTCCTGCTCCCAGCACGGCGGCGCCGATTATTCCAAAGGCGAGCACCGGCCCCACTCCCGGAACGAGCAAGGACGCCGCGGCGGCTCCGGCAGTAGCGCCGCCGGCTGCGCCTAATGCCGCTCCGACTGATCCACCCATGGCGCCACCCATCCCCCGCTGTTCGGTGTCACTCGTGGGAATTTGCGCCTCGATTTCGGCCTCTGGTGTGTGCGGCGAGAGTACAGTCATCCGATCTTCGGCAATGCCCAACGTTCGCAACATGGCCGCTGCCCGCGTGGCATCTGCCAGCGAATTGAAAATTCCTACAATGCTCTGCATTTGTTCAGTCCTCCTCACCGAAACTCCTTGCTCGCACCGTGCCACGATTGCCGCGATCGAGCTTGCGCACGGTTAGTTAATCAAAAAAGCACTTGAACGCAATCCTAAGTTTGATTTTGGAGTAGTGATTTTGGAGTAGTGATTTTGGAGTAGTGACCTAATTTCATTTTCTTACTTCATTTGCCTGGAACAAGAACGATCCACGAAGGCACACGAAGGGTATAATAAAACCGACTGCGGCTTCGTGTAACTTCGTGGATATATTTTTTCTTCCGCGCGACAAAGAAGCCAATTTAGGGGCACTACCGATTTTGGATTGTCGTTGAGCGAAGTTGAGACGTTGTGTTAAGGTACAAGCGATCAGGCAACTGCAACTCAACTGGACGGGAGCGAAACACAAACTGTGTTCGATATCGTAGAGAAAGAATGGCCGATGTCGGAAGGCGACGGCAAGGCGGCACGCAAGAAACGTCCGCGCATCCTCGCCATCACTACCGACTGTTGCACCGGATGCGCCGGCTCACCGGCGTGCATCGAATACTGTCCAATCGAAGCCTGCATGTTCTGGATCACGGACGAGGATCACCCGCCGTTCGGCCGCGTCGAAGTCGATCCCTATCTCTGCATCGGATGTCAGAAGTGTACGAGTAAGGGACCTGATGGAGCATTTCTGGATGGCTGTCCCTGGGACGCAATTGAAATGATTCCGACCGACGATTGGGAAGCAGTGCACGGAATTGTTTTGCCGGATTTGCCGCCTGAACCGCCCGCCTACCAAGCATAATTACTTTTTTCGCGACGGTGCGATCGTCGCAGCATCTTTGCGGTTTTTTTCGCTGTAGAAATATCAGATCAAAGCTCAAGGTCATCCAGAACGAGGACCTGCAATTCAGTAACGCGCCGCATCGAGTAATCATTGCAAACGATTGCCTGGCAACCAGCGTCGAGGGCGAAAGCAATCTGGATCGCATCGGGCAGGCGAAGGCCGTTCGCTGCGCGGATACGCGCGGCGTTGTCCGCTACCTTGGCAGTTATCGCAAGGGTGTGGAAGTTGGCGCTATTGAGAAGCAGCTCTCGATACCGCTTCTGAAGGTCTTTTCTTCCTGAGACAATCGGCTGCACCAAAACTTCGCTCAAGCTGATGACCGAGGTCCAGCCTTCTAACGCTCCAGTGGCCACTCGATTGAAGATGTTGGCTACTAACTTATCGTACGCGGGATTGGCTTCAACAAAATAAATGATCGGCGCAGTGTCAAACGCAAGACTTGATACTCCCTGGAGGGCGTCCTCGAGTTTCATCTAACGCGCTCTTCCCATTCATCGCGCAGCTTCCTTACGTACTCTTTCGGATCGACGCCTTGCCAAATCTCTTTGCCCAAGCCGTGAAGTTCAAGAATGCTATGCCGCTCTCGATCGTCATCTGGATTTTCGAGTTCACTACGCAGCAAGTCCAGAAGTTGAACCTGCTGCTCACGCGGCAGCGGCTTAATGTGCTCCTCATAGATGTTCTTTGTGCTTGAAGACATGAGCTAACCCAAGCTTGAATTCTAACACGAGTCTTCTGGCTTCTGCGTACAACCCTAGTTGTTCGGCGGCTGTCCGTGATACACGATAAAAATAGCCACGAACGCGAAGTGCCACCAGATACTGGGCGAGTAGATGCGAGTCGCTTCAGATGAAATCGCCACTTCCGCATCGACTCCCTCCGCGATTTCGATTGCCGCTGTAACTCCGTTTTGGTTATGTTTTTTGGTTATCACTTTCGGGCTGTTCCGGGTTTTGGTCTGTCTGGGGAGAAGGGTTAGCTTGTTCGTCATAATAGGCATCAACAATTATCGTATCCGTAATCTTGAGGTAATCGATGACGAAATCTGTGGACTTAATAGCTCGCAGCACGCCTTCACTATTAATGTATTTGAAAGTGATCCTTTTTCCATCGAAAGCGGAATACATACCCTTAAGATGTTCGGCAATCTGCTGAAACGTCGTATCATGACTTACTCGGTGATCCTGAGATGGAACGGAAAAGTTAACTCCGTAAACGTCAGAAAGAAACATCAACGTCGTTCCCTGCCTTCTGAAAGCCATGTATGTCTTGTAGATCAGCGACTTGTTTTGTAGGTATATGGCGTCGTTATTCGCGAGCGATGCTGTTCTAATCGCAGGCTTAACCTTGTCCTTGTTTTTTTCAGTTATATTCTTCTGTTGGTAGATACCAAAAAACTCTAAGATTTTCTCGATAGGCGAAGAGATCAACTGAATCACAACATCGATCGCGAGATAGATAACTGCCACCATCTTCTGCGTAAATAGAATCAGACTGATAAAGAACTTTGCCACTAAAGCCACGAAAATATCGAAGGACAGCAAAGCGAAGCCCGCAATGATCGGAGTAAGAAACCCCAAAGCAAAATAGAAGGCAGGCAGCGCGTAACTGTTCTGTAGTTTTGATACTGTCGGTTCATCACTAGATAACTGAAATCTTTGTATTCCCAAAATCCCTTGAAAAACCGCGAGGATTATCAAGATCAGGAAGAGTGTCAAGGCAATCAGTTTTCGGAAAGTGGGCTTATTAAAGACCGTTGTTCTAGGGTCAGCTTGAACCGTAGGTGGATCATTAAAAAACACACCTTGGAACAGTTCCCTCACACCG
>Ga0137404_10000227_pt1 | contig 36333 bp, 27 predicted proteins | sample CZOMad2_1_16fung_FD_108285 | JGI IMG/M metagenome (GOLD analysis project Ga0137404, IMG submission 108285) | Vadose zone soil fungal communities from Angelo Coast Range Reserve, California, USA - CZOMad2_1_16fungal (Illumina Assembly) | ecosystem: Environmental > Terrestrial > Soil > Vadose... | reverse complement strand
CGCCAGAAGATACCGTCCGCCGTCGCCGCGCGCTCGGGCGATACGGTCGGGGTAAGCCCACGCCAGCAGTATCCCGGTCCATTCGTGCGGATCCACCGAGTCGGGACGGCCGCGCGTCAGGTCGCGCTGCCAATGAGCGGAGCTGCGCGCCGCCTGGGTCATGGCGCGGCTGTCCACCGTGATCCCCGGCGGTAGATCCCGCACATCGCCGCGCAGCACGGCCACACGCAGGCGCAGATCCACGTCGCGCGCGCCGGCGCCCCCGCGCAAGATATCGCGCTCGCTCAAGATGGCGGCGAGGTCGCACGCCAGACGCGGTGCGCCGTGCTCGCGTGCCTTGACGAGCATGTGAGCCAGCCGCGGATGGAGTCCAAGCTTCGCCAGCGTCCTTCCATGCGGCGTGACGCTCGCGGCAGAGTCAATTGCTTCGAGCTGCCGCAACAAATCGCGCGCCTGCGCCAGCGGCGCGGCAGGGGGCGGATCGAGCCAGGAAAGGCTCGTGGTGTCGACGGCCCCCCAGCAACTGAGTTCCAAGGCCAATGGGGCGAGATCGGCGTGCAGGATTTCCGGAGCGGTTTGCGGCGCGAGCGAGCCTTGAGTGCCCTCAGACCAAAGGCGGTAGCAGTGGCCCGCGCTCAATCGGCCGGCGCGTCCGCGGCGTTGATCGGCCGCCGCCTGCGACACCTTGGTAGTAACCAGGTGACTCATGCCGGTCGCGGGATCGAACTCCGCGTAGCGGCGCAATCCTGAATCGACCACCACTCGAATGCCTTCGATGGTCAGGCTGGTCTCGGCAATGCTGGTGGCGAGCACGATCTTGCGTTGTCCCGCGGGCGCCGGGGAGAGCGCCGCGTCCTGCGCCGCGCCCTCGAGCTCGCCGTACAAGGGCAGCACGCGCACATGTCGATCGAGACCGGTCTCCTCCAGGGCGCGCTGTACCCGGCGAATCTCCGCCGCCCCCGGCAGAAAGCACAGGATGTCGCCGTCGTGTTCGCGCAGGGCTGTGCGCACCACCTGCGCCATTTGCTGTTCGAGATAGATCTCCGGGCGGCGCGCGATGAACTCTGTCGCGACCTCGAAGCTGCGTCCGCGCGCGGCAACGACCGGTGCGTCGCCGAGCAGCTTGGCGATGGGCCGCAGATCCAGGGTGGCCGACATCACCACCAATCGCAACTCCTCGCGCAGGTTCTGCTGACTCTCGATGCACAGCGCCAATCCTAAGTCGGCGTTCAGGCTGCGCTCGTGGAACTCGTCGAAGATCACGCAGCCGATACCCTCGAGCCCAGAGTCCTCTTGCAGCATGCGCGTGAGAATGCCCTCCGTGACTACTTCGATGCGCGTCTCCCGGCCCACCCGCGTCTCGAGGCGCGTGCGAAACCCGACGCTGCGGCCGACGGGTTCCCCGAGCAGATGCGCCATGCGGCCGGCGACGGCGCGCGCTGCAATGCGCCGGGGTTCGAGCATCAAGATCTTTTGCCCCCCGAGCCAGGGACTGGCAAGCAAGAAGAGCGGCACGATGGTGCTCTTGCCCGCGCCCGGCGGAGCCTCCAACAGCACACTGCGGCGACCTTCCAGGGCCCGGGACAATGCCGGCAGGGCCTCATTGATCGGTAAATCGGGTAGCGGTGGCGGGCTCACGAGCGCCCTAAGGATAACCCAAGGCCGGGTGCGCCGGCGCGAGTCGCTTGGGTCCCCCGCATGATAAGATGCGCGCCGTCGGGCCTGTAGCTCAGTTGGTTAGAGCAGGGGACTCATCAACAAATGGTGCCTTCGCATCGCAAGGTGCGAAGTGGACGGGATGAATTCAGGGAAACCTTAGAGCGTGAGCTGATGGCAACCCTGAGCCAAGCCGGCGGTACACCGCCGGAAGGTGCAGAGACTACCTGAGCGCTCGAGTGCGCTTAATAACAGGCTAGAGCGTCCCGCACCCCTCCGGGGTGAAGAGATAGTCCACTCCCTCCGGAAACGGCGGGGCTGAAGTGAATCCCTTGGTCCTCGGTTCGAGTCCGAGCGGGCCCACTAATTTGCGATGGTCGGGGACGATCGGTAACGATCGGGGAGGGGCGGCATTCGGGGTCAAACACCGGAAAAACAGGTGTATCGGACTCGAATTAGTCCGAAATGACGTTCGCCAACGATCGCCAAAGTTCGCTGCCAGCCGCACAAAACCTGGGTAACTTCCTGGGTAACTCACGATGCCCAGATTGAGTTACCCAGGAAAATTGAGTTTGAGTGTCAGGAAATTGCCGAAAAAGCTGGCACTTGGTCACACGCGATTGCATTGCTCGGACCTGAATTCGATTCCGCGGGCCATCACGAAACATCGCGCTGCCTTTGCGACGCACTGTCGCGCGACTGAAAACCGATATCATCTCGCATGGACGGCGAAATCGACTACGCGAAGTACGACGAATCCGAGTTGGTAGATATGTTCAGTCGGACCGATCCCCGATGGGCTCCGGTCAATTATGCGCGCCTGAAAGAACTGCTCATTGAGCGAGGTTACATTGTTCGCAATGGAGGCTTAGGGCCCGGATCCGCGGTGCCGTCTGCAGAAAAGCTTCAGTCGCTGATCGGATCGGCGCGCCCAATTGAATGCAAAGTCTCCTTCGGCCGAACCGCGGGACTCTTTAGGTGGTTCGAGCCGTCGCACAATGATTTCGATTTCGCCGATACGGGAACACTGGTGGCCGACGGGATCTATCTGCGGCTCTTTGGTCGACGTGCCGGGCTGCCCGGGCTTTTCGGTTCTTTGTTTGAGCGCAAAGTGCAGCTCAACTGGCGGGGCATCGTCGATGTCGAATCAGACGAGAACGTGGTTCACTTCGCATATCACACGGCGGACACCTCCGACAGGACGATAACTCTCTGGTTTCCTGACCGTTCCGCCGCCGAGCGATTGGCCACAGCCCTGCCGAAAGAGCGAACGGCGGGTTTCCGCCCTCAGCTGAAGGTACATGCCGATTTTGGACGAAATCTCATCGCCCAATCACCAAAGACGCCGGTCACCGTCGTTTTGGTTGCCATCAACGCACTGGTGTTCATCGCGATGGGCATTGGCAGCGCGGGATGGTTCAACCCCAACCCCGTCGCGCAAATCGCCTGGGGGTCCAATTTCGGGCCGTACACGACTGATGGCGAGTGGTGGCGACTGTTCACATCGTTGTTTATTCATTTCGGAGTGGTCCACTTGCTCTTCAACATGTGGGCTCTCGCCATATTTGGCCCACTGGTTGAGCGCCTATTCGGAAGCTTGAATTATCTTTGCATTTATCTGTTCTCAGGCGTAACAGGAAGCCTGGCGAGCCTATCGTGGCACCCGGAAGTCAATGCTGCCGGCGCGTCCGGTGCGATATTGGGTATTCTCGGCGCGCTGCTTGCCGCTCAATTGCGCGGCGGCGAATCATTTCCCAGCAACATTGTGCGTCCGCTGCGCAATACAACGCTCGTATTTCTTGGCTGGACCATGTACGCCGGATTCACGTCAAAGGGAATTGATAACGCCGCGCATCTGGGGGGACTAACAGCCGGATTTCTCATTGGGCTGGCTGCGGCGCGCCCCATCACGGGCGCGAGTTCCTACTCGCGCAGCGACCTGCGACGCCTCATTCAAATGGCACCTGCGGGTGCTGTTTTGCTAGCCGGTGGATTCTATTTTGCGCAGCGCGCGTCGGCTTCAATGGCAGGGGAGGGACTTTATTGGCGGACAGTCCATTGGGTCGCAGTTGGTGAGCCCGCCACGAATCGCAAGTACAATGCCGCCCTGGCTGCAGCGAAGACCGACAAGAATTTCGTCGCACTCGCCAAGAGTTTGGAAAACGACGTTTTGCCATTCTGGCGCGATGCGAGTGACCGACTTTCAGCAATTGACCTTAGTCCAGATTCGCCGGATTTAACCACCCTCAATTTACTTCAAGACATGTCCGACAGACGAGTTCACGGGTATGAGATTTTCGCGGACGGCCTGCGCAAAAACGATTCTGAAGAAATTGGCAATGCGATAAAAGAACTCAAGCACGTTGATCAAATGGGTAAGCAGGGGCGCGGAGCACCACAATGAATGAGCCAGCGACGCACATCGGACGGTCGCGAGACTCAGCTCAGGGCCGGCGGTTCCGCGAGGCATTGAGGATTCACCTCACCCAATAAGGAACATATCGCGCATTCCGCTTTCCTTGATCGTTGTCCGCAGGAATAATGCGTTTCGCTTTTCGTGCGTCGGAAATCACGGAAGACACCGCTTGGTACTGCTCATCTTCCAGTAGGAATCTCTGTCGCAAGGATGTATTACTCATGTAGTCGTGGCGAATCCATCGGACGACACAGTGACAGAAACAAGACCAGACTCGATCGGCTTTCGATAGCTCACTAAATTGCTTAGGTCCAAAGATAATCACGCGCATTGCATCCGATGACGTATGGAATTCGGGTGCCGGCAAGTTCATTTCTTCGATTTCGATAATTGCCTTATCGATGCCGCCGCCACGTTCCTCGCAAATTCCCATTTCGCGCATGGCCGAAGCAAATTTTTGATTCCGTGAGCGCCGCTCGTCAATTATTCGATCAACCTCGATGAGAGAATTGCCCGGATTCGTTACTTCGATCCGGTCTTCGTAAATTTCCACAACTGGCCCAGCTCCCGACACAGAGAAATCTTGATGTATTAATGCATTAGCTATGATTTCTCTGATAGCAATTTCCGAGTACTTCGAAACCGTGCGGCGCACCCCGTCCTTGTAGATCTCGTGCTTTGGGAGTCTGTCCATTATGAATTTAAGCATTCCGCGGAAGCCTACGGCATAACCCCTTTTCCCCTCAGTTTCTTCCTCGGATTTTCGCTTATCTTTCGCAGTGTACTTTATGACCCGGACTGACTTTCCTGCGACCGAAGGGAAAATAGTCAAGTCTCTGGAGAAAAGAAGCGCACCAAGGTTGGTGATGTCGTAGCCTCCCTCCATGTCATCCCGTAGGTAACCTAGTTGTGAAAACCTCCTCAGAATTTCCGACTGCTTCTTTGGCTGCTCATTTCCCGTGAGTTGGTAGTAAGCGCTGATGTCGAGTTTTTCTAATATTTCCTCGTCGGTTTGGTGAGTTGTCGAAATTGCGTCCTCAAATTTGTGTCGGCCGGTGGCGAGCCACAGCGCCCGTTCATGATCGGGAAAACCGCTGAGCGGTTTAACGTGTTGTCCAACTCGAATGTATGCATTGCCAGCATACTTAACCGGCCGATCATAAGTCGGTTCGATGGAGATGAGTGCGTGAGGCTTACCGTCGCTGTCGATAAAATCATGGAACTCCATCATTAATCGGGGTTCGATGATTCGGCATAGCCAATTTTCGAGCGCTTCTCCGCCCTTCGTCAGTTTCTCCAGTCGTACAGTCGTGCCGACCTTGCTCAAGGTGCTATCTTCGATTCCCCAGACGAGGTATGCACGATCCTTATCAGCAAGCATTGCGGCGTTTGCACACGCGCAGATAGTTTTAGCGATAAGGTCAGGGTCGCCATTGTTATGCTTAAATTCGAGCCAGGGTTTCTCGCCCTTCTCCTGAAGCAAGCGGCGCAGTAGAGCGCTCAAATCGTTGATAGGCATGGCACGTATTCACCGAAGTTTCTTTTATCCCCCTTATATCAGGTGGGACCCAGATCTGGGTGGTTTACCGGCAATTACCTTTTGAAAACATTGGCTTAGGCGGGCATGAATATATAGCCGCTTTATCAGACTGCTAGCTTGTCGCCTATCATGATCACCATCACCACGGTCACCAGGGGGTGTGCAGAGCTGAGTATGGGCCCCATGGGGCAGCGCGCGGGCAAATACGCCTGACGGATGGAATTTTATCCAATGTCAACACGCCGCGCCCGCCTGCTGATCCTCTGCAAGACCTACCCATCGCCAAGTTCCCAGTACGTTGAGACCTCATGTGTCGCGGCGATGGAGGCGACCGGGCAACTCGTCCGCCTGTATCCCGTTCCATTCCGGCTCATGCACGACGAGGCGCAGTTTAAGAAATGGCAGTGGATTGAGGCTGATATCGAGAAGGCGCGAAAGGATCGCCGGCCCGAAAGCCACCAGATCCGAGTCGACAATCTACAGGTTTCTGGTGAGGTGCTGCCAACGGCCAATGATTGGGCTGCTCGTCGCGTATGGCTCGATCGCCTGCATCTGCATACGGCTTTTGCAGACCTTGATCACGCCCGCGTGCGGCACGGCGCCACACTCGGTCTACTAAAACCTGCGGAGATCGTCTCGCTCGAGATAGAGCCTGCCCGAAACGCGGACTGGACGGACGACGAGCGCGCGAAGTTGTTGCAGGCCCAGAACCAGGGCAGCTTGTTCGCTGAGGCCGAGCAGGACATCAAGATGCTAAAGAGGGTGCCCTTCGATTTTTACTACCGGTACCTGGATCCAAGCGGCGCCGAGTGGAGACACAAGATCTCTGATTGGGAGGCCGGCGCCTTGTACTGGAACGTTGTGCGCAGCCACCGCGAAGACTGGCAAATTCCATTCCGCGAGAAGTTGGGGCGGCAGTTGCTAAATAATGACCTGATGTTCTTGATGGGAACGCTGCATCGGTTTCCGGAGCAATGGCTCATCGTGAGCCTGATCTACCCGCCTAAGCGACTGCAACAGTCTCTTCTCTGACTGGGCCACGCGCTGTGAGGTGAACGATGATGCCGCCGAGTTCGTGCGCCACCAGGCTTCGGTGACAGAGTGTGTAGTCAGCCTCGAAACACATAAGGCTGCAGCGCTCGGCCTGCATCGTCCGTATCAGCTCGCGAAGAACCGCGGTCTGGGACTCAAGGTACGCGCCGAACGCACGGGAGTATCGGCCCCAGTTGCCATCGACGCGGTATTGATCACGAATCGGCTTTGGGCAGCCGAGAGCGCGAACGTGGGAGTAACGGATGCCGACTCGCTCGAGATGCTCGGACAGGGCGGTCTTCGAGAAGCCCTTCTTGCGTGAGAGGGCTACCTCGCGAATGTCGACTAGGTGAGCAATCCGCTGGGCACGTAGCGACGCTATAAAGGCCTCGATGGTCATGCCCTCGTAGCCAATCGTATAGGCGGTAAGATTTTCCCCGGCGCGCATGGGGGCATTGTGCACAGCTACTGGCTCGTCGGAAAGCATTATGTAATGGCAGCAAGTTTTGGGAGCCTGGCTGCAGGCCGCCCGCGCTTTTTCGAAGGCAGGCTAAGCCCCGAAGGCGGGCGACCGAGGATGTCAGGGCACACATCCCTGTTGTAACGCGGTGATCTCGATGGAGATGATGCAGATCAATTAAACGCAAGGATCAAACCGGCGACAAGAAATTTGCGAAACCTTGCTTACCGGCCACCATGCGCCCTCACGCGCCGTTGTTTCGGCGAATGAGAACCTCGCTACTCCGCCAGCGAGGCGCTTACATTGGATAGGTCAGAACCGTTCGTTATCGAGGAAGCTTTGAGCTGAATTTCGCCGGAAACTCCAGAAGTCATCGCCTGGGTAACTTCCTGGGTAACCGCGATTCTCGAATTGCGAAATTGCCCGCAAAACTAAGCAATTTATGCGCTAATTCGATGGTGAGCGGGCCCACTAATTTGCGATGTTCGGGGACGGTCGGCAACGATCGGGGAGGGACGGCATTCGGGCCAAAACACTGTAAAAACAGGTGTATCGGACTCGAATTAGTCTGAAATGACGTTCGCCAACGATCGCCAGAGTTCGCTGCCAGCCGCGCAAAACCTGGGTAACTTCCTGGGTAACTCACGGTGGTCCGATTGAGTTACCCAGGAAAAATCACTCTCTGTGTCCGGAAATTGTGGAAAAAGCTGGCAGTTAAGCGCGCGATTGCTTTGCCGGACCTTAATTCGATTTCCGGCGTCGAATTCGAATTGTGCAGCGTTTCGCGACGACCTCACTCGTGGAGAAAGACTGCGGTGAAGGATTCAGCCCCACGAGCCGTTTCTTTTATTCGGCCGCGGGAATTTGGTCATAGAGGCGATCTATCGCGGTGAGCCAATCTATCGATCGGCGAAATCTCTAATGCCCCGTCTGCGATTCTATGGGCACACCACGATGCGCTTGATCCATTTTATTCAATCGTCGCGATAGAGAAAACGGAATCGATTTTGGCAGCGCGCAACGGCGATTCGCTTCTTTGCCTCCCTCTTTGCTCCGGCTCCGCGAGGGAGCTTGACCTTAAACCTATGTTCAATGTGTAGAGTCTCGACAGGTAATTGCTTTGCAAGGCATCGAAAATCCCGTGAAGAAAAATGGCGAAGAATTCATTGGTCGCGCGCCGAGTTCGCCGGAACAAAGTGGCCGCCGATCCTTTCTTGCCCGAGCTGGGGGCGCGACGGGCATCCTCGTCGCAGGCGCAATGCTCAATACGCGGATGGCATCAGCGGACGGCCCCACCGCGCGGGCCGGTTCAAATGTGGAGAATCCAATGAATTCAGGCAAAGGATTCTGGCCCAACGGCGCCAGGCTGGCTGTGAGCATTTCCTTGATGTTTGAGGGCGGTGGTCAGCCCATCTCGGGCGCCGGCGGACCCATTCCGGAGCCGATCGACAAAGGTATTCCGGACCTTCCGACCAACGCGTTTTTTGCCTATGGCTACTATGAAGGCATTCCTCGCGCGCTGAATCTTTTCGATAAGCACAAGATCAAAGTATCAAGCTTCATGATCGGCAAAGCCATTGAACAGGCGCCGGAGCTTGCGCAAGAAATCGTCAGGCGGGGCCATGAGGCGGCAGCGCATGGCCGCATCTGGTCTAATTCCTACAATCTGCCGCGTGACCAGGAAAAGCGGTTTATCGCAGACTGCGTTGAGACAATTCACCGGATCACCGGCCAACAGCCGATCGGGTGGAACGCATATTGGATGCGCAGCTCGGTTCATATCCTCGAAACGCTGCAGGAACTCGGTTTTATCTATCAAATTGATGAGCCGAGCCACGACGAGCCCTTCATCATTCCCGTCAAGGGCAAGGACTTCGTCACGGTGCCTTATACGTTCCATCTGAACGACATTTCCTCGTTCCCGTTCGAGCAATACAATCCGATGGCCTACGAGCAAGCCCTCAAGGATGAATTTGACCAACTCTATGAAGAGGGTGCAACGCGTCGTCGTCTGATGTTGATCGGCATGCATGATCGCATCAATGGCCATGCCAATCGTATTCGGGTCCTTGATCGATTTCTTACGTATGCAACGTCTAAGGGTGACGTCTGGTTCGCGCGCAAGGATGAGATCGCGAAGTGGGTGCTGGCGCACCGGGACAGCACTCCGATAATTCAACGAGGTCCGGCCAGCGTGACCGGCTTGCCCGGCTCTTCGGCATGAGAGGGATAGCTCTCATGGCGATCGACGTCTGGGCAAGAGTGCGCGTGACCACGCGAAGTGCAGAGATTAACTAGAGGATTGCGATGACGGATCTATCTCGAGTTCGGAGCAAGCCAAAGAATGATGTGGTCCGAGTCAATCTCGCGGGTCACGACCTGTTGAACAATCCGCGTCTCAATAAGGGTACGGCCTTCTCGGAAGAGGAAAGAGATGCCTTCGCTCTGCATGGACTGCTTCCACCGCACGATGGAACACTGCAAGACCAAGTCGAGCGTCGAAAGAAGGCCTTAGGCAATCTGCGATCCGCGTTTGATAAGTACCATTTCCTCCGCGATTTGCAAGACAGCAACGAAACACTGTTTTATTCGTTGATCGCTCGCAACATTGAGGAGTTGCTCCCCATCGTCTACACGCCAACAGTGGGCGAAGGGTGCCAGCGCTTTAGTGAGATTTGGAGCAAGCCGCGCGGCCTTTTCATCAGCTACCCCAACAAGCGTCGTATGGCGCAGATACTTTCCGATTCCCGGTATGACGAGGTTAGATGCATCGTCGTCAGCGACGGCGAACGCATCCTCGGATTGGGCGATCAGGGTGCCGGTGGCATGGGCATTCCCATAGGCAAGATGGCGCTATACACGGCACTGGCCGGCATCCGCCCTGAGCATTGCTTGCCGGTGTTGCTCGATAGCGGTACAGACAATGAGGATCGTCTAGGCGACCCAATCTACGTGGGCTGGCGGCATAAACGGGTCCGCGGGCAAGAATATGACGATTTTGTGGACTCCTTCGTTGTCGCGGTGAAACGGCGATGGCCACAGGTCCTGCTGCAATGGGAGGATTTCGCTGGCTCAAATGCAGCGCGCCTATTGGCGCGTTACCGCGACCAGCTCTGCACGTTCAACGACGACATTCAAGGAACTGCGGCCGTCACCACGGCGACTCTGCTGGCAGCCGTCCGTGCAACCGGCGTACCGCTCAAAGAGCAGACGATAGTGATCTACGGCTTTGGCTCTGCGGGAATCGGAATTGCGAATTTGATGCTCACCGCCATGAATGAGGCCGGACTAAGCGAGGAACAAGCCCGTCGGCGGTTCTACGCCGTTGATCGTTATGGGCTGCTTGTGGAGGGAGCGCAGGATATTCGTGCGGATCAGCGTCACTTTGTGCGCAAGAACGCAGACATCGAGGGATGGACGATGTCCCTTGAGCAGCGCGAGGTTCAACTACTTGATGTAGTTCGAAATGCCAAAGCGACGGTCTTGCTCGGCGTTTCCGGCCAACCAGGCGCCTTCACTGAAAACATCGTGCGCGAAATGGCGAAGCACACGGAGCGCCCCATAATTTTTCCTTTGTCGAATCCAACTTCCCGCACAGAGGCGACGCCAACGGATCTGCTCAGGTGGACGGACGGCAGGGCGCTGATTGGCACGGGTAGTCCATTTGACCCGGTCGAGATCAACAGCAAATCCATTCAGATCACCCAGACCAACAATTCCTACATTTTCCCCGGGCTTGCTCTCGGCATTCTGACTTCGAAAGCCAAGCGCGTAACGGACGGAATGATCATGGCCTCGGCAAAGGCGCTCGCCGGTTTGTCGCCAACGCTGAGGGACAGAAATGCAGGCCTGCTGCCTCCAATTGCGGACGCGCGCAGAGTCAGTCTGCTGGTGGGCGAGGCGGTCGGAAAGCAGGCGATCGCAGAGGGGGTTGCTGGAATCGTTGGTGAGAGGGCCTTTGAGGCTGCGCTTCGCGCCTACCTGTGGGAACCGGTCTATGTGCCATATAAAAGGCAGAACCCAATCCACCGCTCAGGCCAGCACGCCAGATGACACCCTTCGGTATCGAGCGAAACGGTGTGCTTAGTCTATTTATACGGAGACGCTGAATGAACCGCAACTATCGCATAGGACAAATCGTTCCGAGTTCGAATACGACGATGGAGACCGAGATTCCAGCCATGCTGCGTGCGCGCGAGGCGGTCGAACCCGAGCGATTTACGTTTCACTCCAGCCGGATGAGAATGAAAAATGTGACGAAGGAGGAGTTGGAGGCGATGGACGCGGACTCCGACCGCTGCGCGCTCGAGCTGTCCGACGCGCACGTCGACGTGCTTGGTTATGCGTGCCTCGTTGCGATCATGAGCATGGGCAACGGCTATCACCGCGTATCGGAGAAGCGGCTGCATCAGCGGACCGTGGAAAACGGCGGCCCCGCCCCGGTGGTCACAAGCGCCGGCGCGCTGGTCGACGGCCTCAAGGTGCTTGGCGCGAAGAAGGTCTCGATCATAGCCCCATATATGAAGCCCCTGACGAAGCTGGTGATCGAATATATCGAGCACGAGGGGATTGAAGTGATCGATAGTATTTCGCTTGAGATTCCCGACAATCTCGAGGTCGGCGCGCGCGATCCTAAGGCGCCGGCGGAATTGTGGAGGAAACTCAACGTCAACAACGTCGATGCCATCGTCGCATCGGCCTGCGTGCAAATGCCATCACTGGCTTCCATTCCATTGATCGAGGCGGCCAGCGGGCTGCCGGTTGTTTCGAGCTCGGTATGCACGACGTATCAAATGCTGAGCAAGCTCAACCTCAAGACAACTGCCCCGATGGCGGGAGCGCTTCTTGCCGGGAAATTGGGTGCCACTGCGAGCCACTAGTGGACACCACGACGGCAAAGGCCCCGATCGCCCCGGGCAGCGGTCCCCTCCGCATCGAAAAAGATGCGCTGGGGACTGTCGAGGTGCCGGCGCAGCATCTGTGGGGCGCACAGACGCAGCGCTCTCAAGAGAATTTCCCGATCGGCGTGCACCGCTTCCGCTGGGGTCGCCCCGTGATCCGCGCGCTGGGCATTCTCAAGAAGTGCGCCGCGCTAGCGAATTTGGAGCTTGAGCAGTTGACGCGGGAAAAAGTCGATTTAATCGTGCGCGCGGCACAGGACGTGATCGAAGGTCGGCTTGACGAGGAGTTCCCGCTGGTGGCGTTTCAGACCGGCTCAGGTACGCAGACCAACATGAATGCGAACGAAGTGATTTCCAATCGAGCGATCCAGCTCGTCGGCGGAGTGCTCGGCTCCAAGACGCCGGTCCATCCCAACGATGACGTGAACCACAGTCAGTCCTCCAATGACACGTTTCCGACCGTGATGCACATCTCTGCTGTCGCAGAGATTGGTGACAATTTGTTACCTGCCGTTCGTACGCTGCGGGAGACGTTGGCCTTGAAGGCCAGTGCCTATTCGAACATCGTGATGGTCGGCCGCACGCATCTTCAGGACGCAACGCCGCTGACATTGGGGCAAGTCATCTCAGGTTGGGTCGCGCAACTCGACGATGCCACGGCGACCATAAGTCGGTCTTTGCCGGGTCTCCTCGAGTTGGCAATCGGCGGTACTGCGGTCGGCACAGGCCTTAATGCGCATGTGCGCTTCGGCGAAACCGTGGCGCGAAGGATTGCAGAGGAAACTGGACAGGACTTCGTGTCGGCGCCGAACAAGTTCTCCGCGCTCTCCGCGCACGACGCGCTGGTGAATTCGAGTGCGGCGATGCGCACATTGGCGGGTGCCTTGATGAAGATCGCCAACGACATCCGCTGGCATGCGTGTGGTCCACGCGCCGGTTTCGCCGAGCTGAGGATTCCGGAAAATGAACCAGGATCATCGATCATGCCAGGCAAAATCAACCCAACCCAGTGCGAGGCGCTCACGATGGTCTGCGTGCAGGTCTTCGGCAATGATCATGCGGTTGCCTTCGCCGGCTCCCAGGGCAATTTCCAGCTCAATGTGTACAAGCCGGTCATGCTGCATAACGTGCTGGAGTCGGCGCAGCTCCTTGCCGAGGCCTGCGGGTCATTCGAGGCTCGCTGTGCGCGGGGAATTGAACCCAACGAGAAGCAAATCGCCGCGCACCTGGAGGGCTCGCTGATGCTGGTGACGGCTCTCAATCCGCATATCGGCTACGAGAAGGCGGCAGCGATCGCCCTGACCGCGTACCGAGAAGAAATCAGTTTACGACAGGCGGCAGTGAAGCTTGGTCTCCTCTCCGGGGAGCAGTTTGACGAGTGGGTGCGGCCAGAAGAGATGACGCGCCCCTTGGCGGGGTAAGGCGATATGAGCTCATCCCCCACCGAGTCGCCGTCACCCAAATCGCGTGTAACAGAAGATCACGATACGTACCACCGTGACGATGACGCTGCGGATGCACTGACCGATGTCCTGAATTGTGTGCTGCGTTTTGGGGCATCGATGCTCCGTGCCGGCACGGCGGCGTTCAGGGTGCGCGAGGCAATGGGTGCAATCGCGCGCGCCTTGCGGGTAGAAGCGATTGCGGTTCACATCACGCTCGATGGCATGACGGCGACAGCAAGACGAGGCACCGCGCATGTAACGCTCGCGAACGAGATTGGGTCGCTCGGCGTCAACGCTTGGCGCATTGGCGAGCTAGAGCGCCTCGCGCGCTCGGCTGAGACCGGCGTCTCCTTGCGATCGGTCGCGGCGGAAATCGATGCAATTGAGGCCGAGTGTCTGCTTCGCTCATCCTCACAAGTGGTTGCTGGCGTGGGAGCGATATCGGGTGCATTTTCCTACCTCAATGGCGGCGGTCCGTACGTAATACTGGCGAGCGCTATCTGTGGTGCCCTAGGCCATGCGGTGCGAATGACACTGTTGCGGCGCCGGCTCAATCAGTATGCGGTGACGGCGCTCTGCGCCGTGGTTGCGTCTGGTGCTTATTGCCTGATGGCGTCAGCAACAAGCGGAGCGGGATTACCCGTGCTCCACAATGCGGCGGGTTTCGTCTCATCGGTTCTTTTCTTAGTCCCTGGCTTTCCAATGGTCGCTGCGCTGCTGGACTTGATGCAGCACCAGACACTCGCCGGGATTTCACGGATCACCAACGGCGCAATGCTGCTGGCTGCGGCCACGGCCGGTTTTTCCTTGATCGCCGCAGTCGCCGGTCTGCCCGCACAGATGCCGTCGGCGCCGCCGCTGGGCGAAGTCGCAATATTGCTGCTGCGCGCGCTGGCGAGTGCGGTGGGAGCCTGCGGCTTCGCCATACTCTTCAATAGTTCGAGCCGAGCCCTATGGGCTATCGCGGGCTTTGCAGCAATTGGCAACGAGCTACGTCTCGCCTTGCACGACGCCGGGGTTTCGCTGACATTCGCTGCGTTCATCGGGGCGCTGACCGTCGGTCTACTAGCATCGCAAGTACGCCGTCGTCTGCATGAGTCGCGAATTGCCCTGACCGTGCCTGGCATCATCATGATGCTGCCGGGTCGCGACGCTTTTCAAGCGGTGGTGTCGTTCTGTCAGGGTGATGCACTGGCTGGTCTTCGCAGTGCGGTGTTCGGCGGCTTCGTTGTGGGCGCCTTGGCAGCGGGTTTGGTGGCCGCACATTTTGTCACTGAGCGAGACTGGCTTGTGGAACCCTGAATGACCCGCAAAGCTCCATCGAGCAAAGGAGATTGTCGTGCAAATGAAAAGCCGTAGTTTTAGCGATGGTGCACCCATCCCCAGCGAATTTGCTTTTGCGGCAATGGATCCTGGCAGCCATATCACACTCAGTACGAACCGCAATCCGCACCTAGCATGGACCGATGTGCCGGATGGCACCGGTTCGTTCGCTCTTATTTGCCATGACTATGATGTGCCGAGCCGAAGGGACGATGTGAATCAGGAGAGCCGGGAAGTGCCGGCATCATTGCCGCGTGTGGATTTCTTTCACTGGGTACTGTTCGACATTCCCGCCACGGCGCGGGAGATCGAGGCGGGCAGCCATAGCAACCGCGTGACCTCGCGGGGCAAACCGGGACCGGTCGCGCCATACGGCCTGCGCCACGGCATCAACGACTATACGGGTTGGTTCGCAGACGACGCCGACATGCGCGGCGACTACTATGGATACGATGGACCGTGCCCGCCATGGAACGACTCACTGATCCACCATTACGTCTTTACACTCCACGCAATCGACTTGCCGCGACTGGAAATGCACGGTCTTGTGAACGGGCCAAGCGTCAGAGCCGCGCTTGCTGGCCATGTGCTGGCGAAGGCGGTTTTGACAGGCACGTATTCGCTCAATCCCCGGCTGCAGCCGAGCTGACGCCCGCGTTGGGGGTTGTTCCGGTCTGCGCCAGGCTTGACCTTGAACCTGTATTCAATGTGTACACTTCCTGGCACCGCGATGGGAGAAAGAGTGTGGCCACAAAGGGCTATTTGCGCTTGATGCAACGAGTAGCGTGTGTTGTTGGCGTCGCTATGGCAGCGTGGGGTGGACAGGTTATTCTTACTCAGTCGGTCACGAACTGGTTCGTAATATCCTCCGCAGTCTGGTTGTTACTGCTCCTAGCGTCAGTGCTGGGATTGTGGCGCGGCTCATTGATCGCGCTTGCCGCAGCCAGCCTGTCGGCGGCGACCGTGGGTCGCTTGTTTAGTACGGTGGCCATCGGCGCCGCGAACAGCGAGACGGGGACGAGCGCATCAAATCTTTTGCTTCAGGTTGAGACAGGACCGGGAATTCCGGGTTTTGGCTATGTCTCGTTGGCATTGGGAGCTCTGTTGTTTGCCCAATTTATTTTGCTCGCGGTCAATGCCATGCATTCATCGACAGGGGAGCGGGAGATAGTAGTCCAATCCTGGGCGTTGACCTTTCTGCGGGTCTACGCCGGCCTGATGTTCGTTCCGCATTTCGTTGGGCATATCTTTGCAGGCCGGCATCAATTTGAAATATACACGCAGTATTTCGCCGGTTTGCACCTACCGCTGCCCGCCGCACAACTAGTTCTCGCAGGAACGGTCGAAGTGTTGGTGGCAATCGGCCTAACGTTCGGGATTTGTACCCGAGCGGCCGCCTCACTGGGAACCATCTATCTCGTTCTTACGATGCTGTTGGGCGGCCATTTCACCATCGGGTATGTTTGGATTCTTCCCGATGGCGGCTATGAGTTCGGCGTGTTTTGGGCCGCCACATGCGCAACGTTCATCGCCGTTGGTGGCGGACGTGTGTCGCTCGATCGCACCATGCGAAAAAACGGGATTCAGCAAGGCCGGACGTGGCCACCAGCGGTGCGCTGGCTCTTCGCCTAGCTTCGCGCTGAACAGCAAGGAAATACATGTCCTCCAAAAGCATTGTTCTCATTGTGGGTGTTCACGGTGTCAGCGGTCACGCCGCCAGCGCACATTGGGCTACGGTTCCTGGCGCGCAGGTGTATGGACTGTCCAGGCGTTCGGCGCCCCTTCCGAAGGGTGTGATCGAAATCATCGGGGACTTACTCGATCCAGGCGACTTGCAGCGCAAGCTTGGCAAGATCAGCTTTACACAGGTCGTTTTTGGAGCTTACATCGAAAAGCCGACCGCCGCAGAACGAAGCGAAGTCAACGTGGCGATTATCAGAAACCTCTTTGATGTTCTTGAGAAGACCTCGCCCTCGTTGCGGCACGTTACGTTCTATCAAGGAGGCAAGGCCTATGGGGCGGACCTGGGACCTTTCAAGACGCCAGCGCGCGAAGATGACCCGCGATTGATGCCGCCGAATTTCTACTACGACCAGGAGGACTTCCTACGATCGCGGCAGCAGGGAAAAGCCTGGCACTGGACTGCGCTTCGTCCCGAGGCGACTGTCGGTTTTGGCATTGGCAACCCGATGAATCTCGGAATGTCGATCGCCGTCTATGCGGCGATTTCGAAGGAACTCGGTCTGCCGCTGAGGTTTCCAGGAACCGAAGAAAGCTATCGAGTGCTATACCAAATTACCTCAGCCGACATTCTCGCCCAGGCCACGATTTGGGCAGGTCAGTCCACCGCAGCTAGAAACGAGATCTTTAACATCACCAATGGCGACTATTTCCGCTGGCGATATCTTTGGCCGCGCATTGCGGCCATGTTTGACATGTCGGCGGCCGAGCCGGTTCCGACTCCCCTGAGTGTATACATGGCCGACAAAAAGCCCGTCTGGGATGCCATTGTGCACAAACACGCCTTGCAGCCGATTGCCTATGAGCAAGTGTCGTCCTGGCCATTCGCCGACGCGATACTTCGCCTCATGGAATTCGACAACATCACGAGTACCATAAAGGCTCGCCGCGCAGGTTTTCATGATTGCGTGGATACGGAGGATATGTTCAGAGAATTCTTTAGCAGTCTGCGAAAACAGCGAGTTATCCCATAGCGGTGGATGGCGGCGTCTAATGCAGAACTACATCGGTACCGTCGGCCGCGGAAGATGTAGTTGGAGACCAGACTCCTGTTGGGCCATGGCCCGTGCCTTCACGTCGTCAATACCCTCAATCAGGCGATCTCGAGTCGCGCAGACCCGCGCGATATCGCGAACTAACTCCTCCAGCTTGTTCGTCATGCGCTCAATGAAGAATTCGCTGCTAAAACCGTTCTCCCCACCCTCTGCAAACAGGCGGCGGAGTTCCTCAATTCTGAATCCAAAGGACTGCGCCTGCAGGATAAAGGAGAGCCGTGCAACGGTTTCGTCATTGTATGCCCGATAGCCGGTAAAAGGGTTTCGACTGGGGTGCACGAGACCTTGCGCCTCCAGAAACCGGACCTTGGAGGCAGTTACGCCCAACAACTTCGCGATCTCGCCAATTTTCATATGGATCTACCCGCGTTTCACAATTGTAGAGAGACATGGTCAGCGGCCGGCAGCCGGCATGGTTATTAATCGTTCGGGCGCGACGCTTCGCGGATCACTACTTCTCTGCGACCGAAGAGCCGCGCATCTACCGAGATTGCGCCAGGCCCTAGAAGGATGAGCATTGCGGACTCCACCACGAACTCGAATGCGGCCATCCTCGAATCGAACAGGAGTAACGCGGCGGGAGGAATGAGCACAAGCATAATCACAGTGCCCAACAGGCAAATCAGAATGGCGGCTATCGGCGTCAGGAAGCCGACGATCAGTGCGAGACCGGCGGCCATCACCAGCACCGCGGCGATCCTTGCCGACTGTGGCAGAGCGTGATTACCGGCAAGCATCAGGCCGACTTCGAGAATCGCCGACGTTCCGACCACAATGCGCAAGATGAACAAAGCAATGCCGGCGCGTGCTGAAGGAAAATTCGAAAAGGTTCTCAGCATCGATGATGCTCCGTGCCCTCTGCGGACGGGTCGCATTGAGCCTACCGGGCGTAGAGGTGCGGGGAGCCCCACCCTCGGGGTACGTTTCGATACCACTATCGAGGTATGCGGGCTCGCTTGCGCCAAAATTTACATGTGAATCACGCCACGGCGAATGCCAATGGCCACAGCCTGCGTCCGATCCTTGGCGCCGAGCTTGTCCATGATGTGCTTGATGTGGACCTTTACGGTCAACTCCGAGATCGAAAGACGTTCGCTGATGTCTCGATTCCGGTCGCCCTCGGCAATTCGCTCGAGGATCTCGACCTCGCGCTCGGTCAGGACGTCCCTGCCGAAATGCTCCGCCAGATTCTCTGCCACTTCGGATGGCAGGTGCTTGCGTCCCGAGTTAACCTTGCGTATCACCTCGACGAGTTCTTCGCGTGGCGTACTCTTTAGCAAGTAGCCGCAAGCGCCGGCGGCGAGCGCTCGCTGAATCTCAACGTCCCCTTCGAAAGTCGTGAGCATGATGATCCGGGCTTTTGGGAAATTCATCCGAATGGCGCCGACGGCACTGATACCGCTCGTATCTGGAAGTCGCAGGTCCATCAGCGTGATATCGGGCTGCGTTTTCTTGTATATTTCAATCGCTTCCTTGGCGGTTGCCGCCATGCCAACCAGCTGCATGTCTTTCTGATAGGCGATGACGGTTGCAATGCCGTCGCGGAACAGCGGATGGTCGTCGACGCACAATATACGGATCACGTCGACGTCATTCATTCCTTGTCTCCGCGCGTATGGAACCAGGCCAACCGATTCTTTGATTTCTTGGAGCCAGAGTGCATGAACGCAACGCTCGCGGGTACGATCAATTCCACTTCGGTTCCTGCTCCGAGGCCGCTCAGGACCTTGAGCGTTGCACTGATCGTCGCCGCGCGCTCGCGCATCCCGGACAGTCCCCAGTGACCCTCTCGGCCGGATCGCAAGATTTGTGGATCCATTCCGCTGCCGTTGTCGCGCACGACGATGTGCAAGCGATCACGGCCATAGTTAAGCACCGCCTCGACGACAGACGCGCGCGAATGGCGGAACGCGTTGGCGAGCGCTTCACGGCCGATGCGATAAACCTGGTCGCGGATCACGGGCCGCAATGATCGCGGTGTGCCTTCCACGATCAAGCGATAAGCGATCTTTTCATCTGCGGCGAGATCCTGGGGGATCTGCGAAAACGCCCGTTCCAGGTAGGCAGGGTCGGCGTGTTGGGTTCGAAGGTCCCGGACGGTGTTGCGGCTATCATCGACTATTTGCCGGAGCTGATGGAATACTCGCTCGAGTAGCGGCTTCGCAGCGGTGCCCGGTGCGATTTGGTCTTTTGCGACGGAGAGTTGCAACGAAGCGCTGAGCAGTCCCTGCAGCAATGTGTCGTGCAGATCCTGCGCAATGCGTTCTCGCTCCAGCAATCGTTCCTCGAGCCTGCCGCGCATCGTCTCGCGGAGCTGCCGCAGTCTTAGGAGCAGAAGCGACCAGAGGAGCGTTGCGCCGGCGGCAATCACGATCGCCAGGAACCATTTTGTCTGGATAAAACCCGGAGGAATCGTGAAGTCGACGGAGGCTCCCGTTTCGTTCCACACGCCGTCGTTGTTCGATGCAATCACCCGAAATATGTAGTGTCCGGGAGCCAGGTCGGTAAAGTACGCCTCGCGGCGCGCCCCCACGTCCTGCCAGGGTTGCTGAGCGCCGAGCTGGTATCGATACTTGACCCGCTCCGGAATGGACAAGCTGAGCGCGGCGTAGTTGATTTGCAAATTGCGCGTTCGGATCGGGAGCGTCAAACCCGCCGAGGGGTCGTAATGAACGGTATCAGCGATGATGGCTTGCACATCGATCGTCGGCGCAAGCGTGTTTCGCACCATGTGCTTCGGATCAGTCCACGCGATCCCGTTGCTGGTGGCAAACCACAGGCGACCGTCGGTGCCTTGCGCCATCGTCGGCAATGGGCGAACTGATTGGGGCGTACCCGGCATGCCATCGAGATAGTCAAGGAGGCTGTAGTGAACCGGGTAGGGTGGATTGGCGACGACCATTCGCACCTCATCGGCAGGCACCTTGAGTGCACCTTCGCTGGTACTGAGCCACAGATCGCCATCCGCCGTTTCCACTATTCCGGAAACGGTCGGCAGGGCTCTGCCACCCTCGCGCGTGACAGCGTTGAATCGGCGGCCATCGAAACGCGCCAGTCCATGCTCTCCGCCAACCCACACATTGCGCTCCCCTACGTTAATTGACAGCACCGTGCCAATGGTTAGCCCGTCCTCCGAGGAGAGTCGCCGTATCGAGTCTTGGTCCACGATTTGAACCCGACTGTTCGGATATCCGATCCAGACACGACCGTCGCGGCCGGTCGTCAGGCTTACCGCAGTTTCACCGGGTGCTCCGTATCGACTCCATTTTCCGTCGACCAGGCGGAATACCCCGGCGCGAACAATCGACACCCACAGCGTGCCCGAGCGATCTTTGGTGATTGCCTGAATACCCGAGTAGGTTTGCGTGACCTGATTGTGGAGCGGCAGGCTTATCGGTTCCCACCGCGGCTGCCCTGTGGAGCGCCAGATGCCTTCGCGACCGCCGAACCAAAGAATGCCGTCGGAGTCGCGATAAGCGCAGGTGATGTTACGCGGACCAGGCATTCCCTCGATGGTGGGCCCGTCCGTGATCTTGAATGCACCATGCTGCGAATACTCGCCTACGAACATGGTGCCATCGTCGCCGGCAGCTAAGGCGAAATCCGTCGACTCATTCGGGACGTCGACTCTGGTCAGGCGCGATTCGCGAAACCGGTCCAGACCGCCGGTCGTTCCTAACCAGACGTTGCCTTCCCGATCTTCAAAGCTCGACAGTGAATTTGTTGATGCGAGTCCAGTCAATCCATCTTTGGGCGAAAAGTTGTCCGCCGAAACTACGTCGGCTGATCCCCAGCGTAGCAAGTCCGTTCGGTCTCTCAGACGTCGAATGCCGGTTGGCGTGGACATCCAGAACGTGCCTTCGCGGTCGATGAAACTGACGTTCATCCAACCTGATCTGCGGTCACCAGGGCGAATCCAGCGGCTGCTGGCGTCGGTCATGCCGGCCGGTGAATACAATGCCCGAACACCCTTTTCGTCATCGATCAGCCACAGTGTGCCGTCCGGTCCTTCAAGAAACTTGATCTCGCCGCCGAGCTGAATATTCGTAGTGACGAGTGTTCGTTGCCCAGAGGGCAGAAACATGATCGAGTTATCGGCGGCGACCCACAGAGTTCCACTTCTGTCGAAGCTAAGAAGGCTGACGTATGTTTTTGGTAGGCCCAGTTCGGCACCGACATCGACCCAGTGGGCTCCGTCCAAGCGCCTGAGACCGCGCGTGGTCGCGATCCATACGGCGCCTGATTTGTCCTGCGCGAAACCGCGAACGCTGCCCACCGGGAGGCCCTCCCGCTCGCCATAGTTCGCAATTCGGCCGTCCTTTATGAAACTCGCGCCACCAAACGAGTAGCCGACCCAGAGTCCTCCCGATGGAGGCGCCCAGAGTGCATGTACATACGTTGAGGGTAGTGGCCGCTGGTGGATGGTGTCGATGCGCTCGAAGTGGACTCCATCGAAACGAAATAATCCTGCCGACCCGCCCATCCACAGGTAGCCCTCGGCTGTCTGGACAAGCGCGTATACATTGGTGGGCGCGCCTTCTTTGGCCGTCCACGCTGTGTGATAGAACTGAGATAGCCTAAGATTGGGGGACAAGGCATGTCCGGGCATAGCAAGTAATAGAGCAGTCGCGCCTGCGCACAACGACCGCAGAACGAGACCGTGCCGGAAAATCTGTCGCGTGGGCGAGTCTGTCCACCAGGGGAGGAAATCCTGCAGCAATGTGTTGAGCTTCCGCATCCTGGTCATAATCTTTGACGGCAACAGTTTGACCTTAAACCTATGTTGAAGGTATCGCGCCAATCGCACTCCTCGCCACCACGTGGTTCGCGACCTGCCGTAATGCGCCGGCCAATGGCGAATGTCTTTCATTCGTTATCCCGTGAGTGCCTTCGTTAGATGTTCCCGCGACTGAACCCTTGTCTTCACGTCGTTGATGCCGTTTATTAGTCGATCACGCGTTGCACATGCACGGTCGATATTTCGATGGAGCTCCTCCAATTTGTTTGTCATGTGTTCGATGACGAACTCACAACGTAATGGATCGCCCCCACCATTCGCAAAAAAACGACGCAATTCCTCAATTGTGAATCCGAAGGATTGCGCTTGAAGAATGAAGGAGAGACGTTCGACAGCCGTCTTGTTGTAATGTCGATAGCCACCAGGAGTCCGGCCCGGATGCAGAAGCCCCTGCGCCTCGAGAAATCTAACTTTGGAGGCCGTTACTCCGAATAACTTGATTACCACGCCTATCCGCATCCCGCTCTCCCCAGCTGATGGTTACACAGCCTCTTCAGCGCGGCTGCGATCGTACTTGCCTGCGACGATGATGGGTTGTCCAAAGCGGGCGCGAATGTCCATACGGAAGCTCTCCATGAATTGTGGTGCATCGTCCCAATCCGCTTCCACCAAGTGTAAGTAGACTATTTGCATGGCTTGTAGATATTCGGTGGCTTCCAGAATAGTTGGCAGAATTTCGGGGCATGCCATGCCGCGCGCTGTGAGGAAAGGCGCAAGGCGGATAGCGGTGCGTTCCGCGCCCACTTCCTCCGCGACCGCAGCGACTACTTCCTCGAGGAAACGCAGTCGATTTTTGCGCGAGCCGCCATATTCGTCGTCGCGGATGTTCGACGTGGTACGCAGGAACTGATCCACGAGATAGCCGTTGGCGCCGTGTATCTCCACGCCATCGAAACCCGCGGCCATGGCGTTCCGCGCGCCGTTGCGGAAGTCGGCAATCACGCCTTGAATTTCATGCCTGCTGAGTGCGCGCGGCACTGGGCAGTCGACCATCTCGCCCTGGCCGGTCGTGGGGTTTACCTTCCAAATCGTACCCTCGAACGGGACTGCCGAGGGCGCGACCGGCAATTCACCGTCGTGAAAATCCGGATGCGACATGCGACCCACATGCCATAGCTGCAAAAAGATGCGGCCGCCGGCTGCATGCACCGCTTGCGTCACCAGCCGCCAACCCGCTATTTGCTCAGCGCTGTAGATACCCGGCGTGAACGAATAGCCCTTGCCCTGCGGCGAGATTTGGGTGGCTTCCGTCACGATGAGGGCGGCGGAGGCGCGCTGCGCGTAGTAGCGGGCATTCATGGTGTTGGGTGCATCACCCGGCTGAGTACTCCGGGCGCGTGTCATGGGTGCCATTACCACGCGGTGCGGTACTATTTGGCCAGCCAAAACCGTTGGCGTGAAAAGCAGTGAATGTTCACTCATAGCGCATTCTCCTGTAGCCGACCCGTTTGGAGGCCGCGATCGTTGTGAAGCCCCATTTTGCCGGTCGCCAGTGCCGCGATTTGTACGACAAACGACCGTGGCAGGAAGCGCGATAGCCATGTGGCAACTCGCACACTGGCGCGTCCCGGGTAGGCAACAGATTTTCCCCGATCAAATGATTCAAGCGTTTTCTCTACGACGGACAGTGAGCTGTCGAAGTCGCGAGACGCCATGTTGGTCGAAGTCCCTTCGAAGAAACTTGTGGCGGTCGGGCCTGGGCAGGAGGCCATGACGTGCACGCCTTTTTCTGCGAGCTCGTGTTGGATGGCCTCACTGAAATAAAGAACAAAGGCTTTGGTCGCAGCATAGCCCGCCATATAGGGGAGTGGCTGGAAACTCGAGTTGGACGCCAAATTGATGATGCCGCCGCGGCCCCGAGCAGCCATCGATCTGCCAAAGATATGGGACATTGCAATTAGCGCCTGCACATTGACCTGAATCTGTGATTGCTCTTGCTTCAGATCATGCGAAAGGAAGCTGCCGCTGAGACCAAAGCCGGCGTTGTTGATCAACAAATCGATCTCGATATTTTGAAGCGCCAGTTTGATCTGAATATTAACTGGGGCGCGGGGAGATGCCAGGTCAGCGCCGATTGCCACCGCCCGAATCCCGTACTTTTCCGAGAGGTTCTCCGCGTATGCGGTCAGCGCGTCTTTAGAACGCGCCACCAAGACTACGTTTACTCCTCGAGAGGCCAGTACCTCGGCAAAGACTTTGCCAATTCCTTTTGAAGCGCCTGTGACAAGGGCCCACGAGCCGCGAGAGGTCAAGTGTGAGAAATTGCTCATTGAGACTTTCCTTTTGAAGGGTCAGGGTTGTTACTGCGATAGCTCAGCTCGATCGTCACGCCCGATGGGTCAACCAGAAACACTTGAATCAGATCAAGCGAGGGCATGCGTTGCAGGCGGTAGGGGATTCTTAACGCGTCGAGTCGTCGGCGCATGTCAGCCCAATCGGTGGCCTGAAATGCGATGTGATCCACCGATCCACTTCCCTGCAGATCTTCATCTCGACGTTCGCCGAGGTAGTTGCGCAATCCTTCCCGAGATAGGGGATCGACCCCGATGAGATGCACAGCCCCAAACTCCGACTCATCCGGGTCGGGATAGAGCCATGCGCCTGGGAATTTGAACGGCGGACGAAACCCGACGCGAAGCTGAAGGACCTCGGTGTAAAAGCGCCGAGAGGCGTCGAGATCGGCTGTGCGGATGCTGTAGTGAGCGGGTTTGACGATGGCCATGGCGTTTATTTGGGTTACTGATAGAACGCCCCTAGTATCACGACTTTCCGAATGGATGAGAACTACTTAGAAAGTAGATATACTCTAGAACAGAGGTTGATAATGGTATGCTGGACGATCTCAACGAATTGCGCACTTTCCAACGAATACTGGCCTGCGGCAGTTTGTCTGCGGCGGCGCGCGATTTGGGCGTCGGCCTTGCGGTGGTAAGCAAGAGCCTCGCATCACTTGAGCGACGCGCGGGGCAGCGGTTGGCCAATCGCACCACGCGCAAACTCTCACCTACAAACGAAGGGCTTGCACTGCTGCCTCATGTCGATCGCATGCTGGAAGAATTGGAGGCGGCCGAAACGCGTATGGCCAGTGGTTGGGAGGAGCCGCATGGATTGCTGCGCGTGAGCGCACCGGTCTCATTCGGCCGCATTCATCTCATACCGCTGGCCGCGCAGCTGATTGAACTCTATGCGCGACTCGACATCGAACTGAGGCTCGAAGATCGTCTTGTTGACTTGACGCAAGAACACATCGACATCGCGGTGCGCATCGGCCAACCGCGCGATAGCAGTGCCATCATGCACAAGCTCGCCGATAATCGCCGCATATTGGTAGCGGCGCCCGCCTATCTCAACCGTCACGGCCGACCGCAATCTCTCAGCGAGCTCCAAAATCATCACTGTCTGCGGTACGACGATTCGACAACAGCATGGCGACTCGAAGGACCGGACGCCAAGCTAGTGGACTTCATGCCACGTTGCCGCTTGCGGGCGAATAGCGGGGACGCAGTGCATGACTGGGCGCTGGCAGGGCAGGGGGTGATGCTGAAATCGAGCGTTGATGTGGTCGCAGAGCTCAATGCGGGACGATTGGAACATGTTCTATCCGATTGGCGAAGTGCCGCCGCCCCGATCTATGCGCTAGTGCCGTCAAGGCGGCATCTCGCCACGAAAACCCGTGTATTTCTCGACGTCATTTCTGCAAGTCTGGCGACGCTGTAGCCGCGCGCTGCTACTTCACCGCGTAGCCTTCCCTCGGTCGTCTTCGGCCCGCGTGAATCTGTTCAACTAGGCCTTCACCCCTTATCGATTGACCCTAAACTTTACTCTAAGGCGCATTCTATTGTTGGGCTTAGCGCTATTCAGGGGGCGCAACGGACTTGCGACTTCCATACCTGCTCGTGCTGAGATGAAGATATCCGAATGCTGTAGTCGGGTGTGGCAGTTCACCCGTATTCCAAAACTTTAGAGTCGTTGGACTGGATCTGCATGCGTAGTGCAACTAGAGAGTAATGGACAATGAGAATCGCCGTTATTGGAGCCACTGGTATGTTGGGCCATCACGCGGCCGCCGCTGCGTCTCGCGAGGGACATGACTTGGTGGTTACTTTCAGGAACTTGAAATCGCTTGAACCATTGCGACACCTCAAGTTCGATGCTCGACATGCCGATCTTAACGATCGAGATGAGTTGCGCGCTGCACTGCTTGGTGTAGATGCGGTCATCAACTGCGCGGGCTACTACCCTACAGTTCCTCGCTCGTGGCGTGATGAGGTGCGTACAGCCACCTGCCAGATGGACAATTTCTACAGTGCATGCGCGGACTTGCCCTTGCGCAAGATCGTTTACCTCGGCGCGGCAATTGCTCTGCCCCGCGATCCGGAGGGGCAACCCGCTACAGAAGCTCTTGACTATTCCGGAGAGCCGCGCGACAAAAATCCCTACTTGCAAGTCAAGTGGGCTCTGGACGTGCAGGCGCGCGCAAAGGCCAAGGCAGGATTACCTGTCACCATAGCCATTCCCACGATGTCCTTTGGTGAATTCGATCCTGGCAACACAACGGGGCGTTTCATTCTGGAAACGGCGAATGGGACGCTGCCAGGGTACGTCAACGGGCGACGCAATGTAATTTATGCTGGTGATGCTGGACGGGGACTGGTTCGCGTGTGTGAGGCGGGTCGTCTGGGCGAGCGTTATCTGTTGTCGGGTGAGAACCTTACTATGCAGCAGATATTGAGCAAGATCGCAGAGGCGGCCGGCAGCAGCATACCAAGGACGATTCCGCTCCGTGCCGCGAAAATGCTTTCAGCATGGCAGCGCGTTCTATACTCACTTGGCGGCCCTGTGCCCAAGGTGAGCGCAAGCGCCATTGCCGTAATGTCTTCCGGTCAATTCATTGACGGGACCAAGGCATCGGCTGAACTTGACTTTACGCCCCAGGTATCCGTGAACGAGGCAATCAAGCGTGCACTCCACTGGTTCCAAGGCCAAGGTCTCTTAAAGGCTGCCTCGTGATCCGTATTCGCGCAAAGTCTCAAGATCACTCCCGTTCGCAAGTCATTGGGCGCGTGGGTTCCGGCAGAAATGACAAGGCTCCAGATACGGAACAACCTGTCGAGTCACTGCGATCAAAAGCTTCCGACATGACGCCGGATTCGAGGCAATCAAGAGGCACTACTGTGTTGCGTTGGCTGGGACGCGATACCACATCGCATAGAGCGCAGGCAGAAAAAAGAGGGTCAGGACCGTGGCGACGAGAAGGCCTCCCATCATCGCGTAGGCCATTGGCCCCCAAAATACTTCCCCGGCAATTGGAATCAGCCCGAGAACCGCCGCGGCCGCCGTTAATAGGATGGGACGAAGTCTGTGTGCTGCCGCATCGACGATGGCATTCCAACGGTCCATGCCCGCGGTTTCATTGGTCTGAATCTGCGCGATGAGCACGACCGAGTTTCGAATGATCATGCCGGTGAGGGCAAACACCCCCAGCATGGCAACGAATCCGAAGGGTTTGTGCGAGAGCAGCAAGGCCAGCGTGACGCCGATCAGGCCCAAGGGCGCCGTGAGCATCACCATGGCGAGCTTCTGCGCGCTTTGCAACTGCACCATCAGCGTGAACAGCATCAAAATGAACATGATCGGAATCACCGCCAATACTGACGATTGGCCTTTCGCGCTCTGCTCGACGGCTCCACCGTCCTCGAGCCGATAGCCCGGCGGCATCGAAGAATGAATCTTGTCGATGGTACCCGCCAGCTGCTGATTGACGGTTGCCGCTTGAATCCCCGGCACGATATCGGCCTGTACGGTAATGGTCGGTAGTCGATCGCGGCGCCAGACCACGGGCTCTTCGAGTCCATAAGAAAAATTGGCAACTGCCGCCAGCGGCTCTGAATTGCCGTTGGGCAGACGAATCTCCAGGTCGCGCAACGCCCCCAGGTTCGTTCGATCTTGATCGATGGCGCGGCCCCTCACGTCGATCAAATAAATATCATCGCGCAATTGCGTCACCGTGCGGCCGGACAAGACGTCATTCAATGATTTCGCCACTTGCTCGGAGGTCATTCCGACCAGGCGTGCCTTCTCCTGATCAACGGTGACGAGCACCGATCGACCCATGTCGTACCAATTGAAGTTGATGGTGCGGATATTCGGATTCGAGCGCAATGCAGTCGAGACCTGGTCCGCGAATGCGCGTACCGTCCCGATGTCGGGTCCGCCGACCCGATATTGAATGGGCCAGTCGACGGGTGGTCCAAGCTGTAGCGGCTCGACTCGCGAGAGCACCGCCGGAAACTGTTCATCGAGCACCTTCTGGAGCCGGTCGCGCACGCTGTCGCGCATCTCATAGCTCTTGGTGACCACCACGGCTTGAGCAAAATTGGCGTTTTCGAGCTGTACGTCCAAGGGTAAATAGAATCGCACGGCACCCGCGCCAACATAGAAGCTGTGCGAGGCGATACCTGGGTCATGGAGCAGGATCTTCTCCAGGCGCGCGACTTCCTTCTGCGTGCCGGCGATCGATCCGTTGTGCGGCAGCGTGAGACTCACCAGTAGTTCCGCGCGGTCAGCTGCCGGGAAAAACTGCTGTTCCACTTGCGTAAAAGCTGCGATCGAGAGAATGAAAAGCGCCACCGTTCCGGCGACCACCCATCGCCGCCGGCGCAGCGCCCATATCAGCCGCCGGCGAAATAGCAGCGTCATGCGGCCTTCTTGATGAGGCGCGTGGTCTGCGGGCCGCTCCTTCAGAAGAAAATTACCGAGGTAGGGTATGAAGATGACGGCCACGAACCATGAGACCAGGAGCGCGATGGCGACCACCGCAAACAGGGTGAAGCAGTATTCTCCCGCGCCGCTTTTGGCAAAGCCAACGGGGAGAAATCCAATGACGGTCACCAGTGTGCCGGTCAGCATGGGAAATGCAGTGGAGGTGTACGCAAAGGTGGCGGCCTTGAAGCGATCGAGACCTTCCTCGAGCTTGCGAATCATCATTTCTACCGCGATCATCGCATCATCCACGAGGAGTCCGAGAGCGATGACCAGCGCGCCCAAGGAAATGCGTTGCAGGCTGATCCCCTCTATGCTCATGGCGACAAACGTGATGGCGAGCACCATCGGGATGCATACAGCGACGACGACGCCGGCGCGCAGTCCAAGGCTTACGAAGCTGACCAGCAACACGATGAGCACGGCTTCGGTGAGCGCGCGCGTGAAGTGGCCCACGGATTCTTGCACGACCTGCGGCTGGTTGGCGACCAGATGCGGATCGATACCGACGGGTAGGTCTTTTTCAACCCGATGCATGGTGGCGGCGATGTCTTTGCCGACAGTGAGAATGTTGCCGCCCTTGAGCATGCCGACCGCGAGGCCAATGGCGGGCTCGCCGTTATAGCGGAACAACGGTGTTGGCGGGTCTTCGTAGCTACGGGTCACTTTGGCCAGATCGCGCAGCGGCACCATGCGGCCGTTCACATTGACGCTCATTTGCTCGATATTCGCGTTCGTTTTGAGCTGACCGCTCACGCGCACGGCCACTCGATCACGCGAGGTCTCAAGGATGCCGGAAGCATTTACGGCATTTTGCGCGCGCAAGGACTCCGCCAGCTGATCGGTGCTGATGCCGCGCCCGGCCAGCTCGCGCGTCGAAAAATCAATATAGACCACTTCGTTCTGCACACCGATCAGGTCGACCTTGCCGACATTTGGAACGCGCAGCAGCTCCGAGCGTGCCGATTCCACCGTGTCGCGCAGTTCCCGGTAGCTGAAGCCATCGCTCGTAAAGGCGTAGATGACGGCATAGACATCGCCAAACTCGTCATTGAAGAATGGGCCCTGAGTGCCCTGCGGCAGGGTCTGACGGATGTCCGCAATTTTCTTGCGCACTTGGTACCACTGATCCGGTACCGCGGCGGGCGGCGTCTGATCCTTCAGGTTCACCATCAACGTGGCTTCACCGGGCTTGGTATAGCTGGCGATGTAGTCGATCCACTGCAGTGACTGCAAGGCCTTTTCCAGCCGGTCCGTGACCTCCCGCGCCGTGTCTTCCGCGGTGGCGCCGGGCCAGACGGCGCGCACCACCATCACTTTGATGGTAAATGGCGGGTCCTCGTCACGGCCGAGGTGGTCGTAAGAGAGCAGCCCGGCCGCCGACAGCAATACCATCAGGAATCCAACAAAGGATTTGTGTTCAAGCGCCCAGGCAGAGGCGTTGAACGGCTTCATTTTCCAGGTTCCGACAGCAGACTTACCTTCTGTCCTGCGAGCAGCTTGTGCACGCCGGCGGTGACGATGCGTTCGCCGCTTTTGAGGCCGCTCGATACCTCGACGCTGTCCGTGTCGTAGCGGGCCACGACGATGGGGCGCAACTCGACGGTTTGATCACCCTTGACGATCCAGACCGCGCTTTTACGTTCCTTTTCGTACAGGGCGGTGGACGGAATGCGGATGCCCAGCGTTGCCTGCCCAGATGCGAGGGTCACGATGGCGTTCAGTCCTAAACGCCAACCGGGCGGCTGAGCGGGCAGGGTGCACCTCACCCGGTAAGTACGCGTGACGGGGTCGGCGCTGGGAGCTATTTCGCGCACGACTGCTGTCAATGACTTGTCACGGGCTGACAATAGAGCCGCGGCCACAGTCTTGGCATTGCGGACCGCGTCGACTTGGCTGTCGGCGACATCAAACACCACGTCAAGCTCGGATGGCTGAGCCAGCGTGGCGACCGCCTGCCCTTGGGCGAGTACTGCGCCTACGTCAGCCGAGACGCGCGTAATCACTCCGTCGCGATCGGCGCGCAGGGTCGTGTAGCCAAGCTGCCGACGCCGCAGGTTGAGGTCTGCCGAAGCCTCCTGCAATCGGGACTGCGCCGTCTTGGTGGCGGTCTGCTGCGCAACATACGTCGTGCGCGTGGTGAGGCCGCGCTCGAGAAGGTGGCGATAACTGTCCTCTTCGCTCGTGGCACGGGCCAATTCGGCCCGTGCCGCGTTCACGGTGCTCTGCGCCGAATCGAGCGCGACCTTCTCATCGGTGGGGTCCAGCTGCGCCAGAACCGTGCCCACTTTCACCGCCGCACCCACGTCTACCGGGCGCGCAATCACCTTGCCGGCAACTTGGAAGCCGAGATCAGACTCGTGGCGCGCGCGAATTTCGCCCGTATAGGTGAGATTGTCGCCATACTGCCCCGTGCCCACGACTTCGGTTCTCACGGGGCGAATGTCATCGTTCGTCTCGTGCTTGCCGTGACACGCTCCGATCGCTATGAAAGCCGATGCGAGGCAGCAGCTTCTAAATACAATGCGTAGGCTATTCATATTAGTCCTTGCTCCCGAACCTTCAGTGCGTCGCAATCGGCAAACCGTGGGCGTCGAACCAGGTATCGACGGCGTCGTACCACGGTGCTCGCGTCCCAGGATCGAGAAGTACGTCGAAGCTGTTCGACACGCGTAGCGTGTCGGAAAAATCGATCAGAAAAGTGAAGGTCGCCTGCGCTCGCGATAGCTCCGCATTGAGAGAGGCATCCTGCGCGCTGATCAGGTCTGTAATCGATACCACTCCACGCGCGTACGCATCGGCGACCTTGGTATAGTTCTCGTGCGCAGCTGCGGCCGCCTCGCCTGATAGGGCAATCGCCGGATATGATGAAGGAATGCGCGCCAGGACTGAGCGCGCCCGCGCATCGATCGCATCCATGGTGGCGTCCCGCTGGGCGTCGAGCTGCTTCAACTGATGTCGATTCTCCGACAACCTTGCTTTGAGCGCGCCGCCTGAGAAGATGGGAAGAGTCGCTTGGATGCCCACGAACCACGAGCTGTTATTCGGCGTCAATGCCGAGCGTTCTGAGCCGACGCCACCGCGACTGAATTGATCGCCCGCGATGCCGATGGCGGCCAGATCTGGAACGAAGAAAGCGCGGCGCGCTGAGGTTACCTCGCGCTGCTGACCCGCGAGGAGTTCGTCAACACGCTTGATCTCCGGTGAGTGTTCGCGCGCTTGGGCAATAATGAATTCCCGGAAAACCGTCCACTTCGCCGGCGTATCGAGATACCGCTGGGTGTGCGGGCTGGCGATCCAATTGAGAGGTTCATCTATTCCTGCCTCGACGATTACAAGCGGCCGCGATGGGTCGTCATGGATGAGTCTGCCCAGCTCTACCGTCGCCTGGCGCTCGTTGGCCTCGGCGGCGAGCAGATCCTGGCGAGCGCTCGCCATTTGAGCCACCCATCGCAGATAGTCGGAGCGCGTCGACAGGCCGACTGCCTCGCGCGCGCGCGCAGTCTCGAGATTTTGACGAGTGTTCTCCATATTTTGCCGGCGCACGCTTCTCGCAGACTTGGCGCGCAACACGCTGAAATAGGCCGTGGCGGTCTGTTGAAGCGTGTCCAACAGTTCTTGACGTGCCTGCTCGGTAGCCGCCACCGCAAGGTGCTGCGACACGGACCAGCCGGCCCAGGCACTGTCCTTGTAAATCGGCACTTGTGCCGTAGCCCCGGCCTCGGTGGTGCGCTCAGCCAGCAGCAGCGGATTGGCGTGACTGGCATCGATCTGCGTGTGGGCCACATTGGCGCCAAGGCTCGGTAACAATTGACTGCGCGCGATTCGCGTCTGGTCCGCGGCGATATCCGCCGCAAGCAGGGAAGCGCGAAGCGTGGGATTGCCGCGCAACGCGGCGTCCATCGCCTGCAGCAAGCTGATTGAATGTTGCTCCGGCGTATTCTCAGCGTCCAGCTGGTCAGCATCGGTGAGATCATCCCAGTGCGGCGAGAAGCCAATCTGCTGAGCCGTGTGCATATTGATGACAAGGCGCTCTTCGCTTGGAATGGCCACCTCGATGTTCGCGGCATCTTCACCCTCGACAATTCGTTGAATGTCGAGCGCGATGCGGCGCGCCAGACGTTCGGTTCGCTCCGTGTCGGAAGAGTTCGTCATCAGGATGCCTTGTTCGACCTCGGTTCGACCGAGATACGAAAAGCTCGACAGCTTCCGGTGCGCAAGTTGTTCTGCGAGGCTGCGCAAATCACCGCTTGACAGGCGCATCAGGGGCGCGAGGTACACCGCATCTGTGCCGGGCGGCAGATTGGCGATGGCGTCGGAGAGATTGGCGGCAGGGCGCAGCACAATGCCGGCACCGGTGCTGGCCTGAAGCTGTGTCGCCTTGACCTCAAGTTCGCGTACGACTTGAAGCGATATCGGGTCCGCCAGCACAACCAAGTGCGAAAAACCGGTTGTGCGATGAAACGCGCCGATTTGGCCCTCGACTCTATTGAAGGTACTGACGTAAGTGAAATTGTGACGGCCGCTTGTGCCGCTTTTCATCGGGAAGGCCTGCAGCAAGGGGTCCACGACGTTGGCTGCAATGGTGGGCTTGGGCAACTGAGTTCGGTGCGCCACCAAGTGGCTTGCCGCGAATCCCAATGTCACGACGATGTCGATCTGCGGATCGGCTTCAAGTCGATCGAGTGCCGCATTGAGTGCCGGCACGTTCCAATCGCCATTCAGCCGTTTTTGCGGCGCGATAGTCAGCCTGAGGCCATCTCCGTAGACTGCGGCGGCGGCTTGTTCGAGCACATCCGCAGTGACCCCTTCTCGCGCCGCTGGACCATCGATCAGGACGCCGATGCGCACGTCGCGTGCCGACACGGGACCCGCATCCAATAACAAGATGGCGATTGCCAGTATAGCGACGTTAAACGCCGAACGACCCATTACCGAAGTCCTCTTAAGATAGAAATGCTCTCATGGCCGTGGCGTTGCGCACCGGCAACCCGCCAACGCGAAGCCGGCACGCGATAAGTTTTTCGTAGTCGTCTGTCCTATTCTTTAACGTGTTAGCGGTCGTCAGAGTTATAAGCCCAGTATTACGATTTTGGCCGTGGCTTGTTTCGTCGGCCATTGGAAGGAATTCAGACCTGTCGCTACGGCCACCTTCTGTGAGCTGTGCACTGCTTACCTGATCACTCCACCGCCGACGGCTCCGTCCAACTCCTTACTCCAGAGCCGCCGAGCGGCGCGCCTAAGAAGAGCTTCCCCGCTTCAACAAACCGGGATGGTGTGCGGTCGATCTCACTGAGTGTCGCATCCTCAGGAATTTAGACCTTCAATACATGTTGAAGGTCAAGCCCCGCATGCTAGAGAGATGCGCTTGCCATTTTGATTGCCAGTTTCAGAGTGCTGCTCGCCGGTGAGATTCGTCGATTACTAGTCGGCAGAAAGCATTGGTCAGGTTGACGACACGTTCCGAATCAGCCGACGGAATCCGGGCGCGATGTCGTAAGGCACCACGGTGGAGGCACACAAGACGCAGTGTGGGATCCGAACGGGCGTTTCAATTGAACCGGTCAATAGAATCGTCGACTTCCACGTCTCAAAATCGGATTCCCGATAATGTTGCCCGTCATGCTGGTCTTGTCATGACTCAGGCGGCATCGATAGCCTCGGCTCTTAAAGTCGGGGAACTGATCTGTCCTTTTGCGGTAATTACGAAGGACGAGAAACGCCAGTCCATCGAATTTGAAGCGACGACGCAAGATGAAGCCGTGTCGAAAGGCTGGGATAGTTTTGCAGCACTGAAACATCAGGTCGATATATGGTCGCTCGCACGAGAAGGGCTGCAACGCGGGGCGGCCGGAAAAGAAGACGCCTTAGTCGTCGTGGCATGGACTCGAGGAATGATAGAACCCGCAGTATTCACACAGCGGTTTGTTTCAAAGGCGAACGGAGGATTTGCCTTGCTTGGTCCGATTGCCATTAGTGATCAGCCGTCATCGGAACTGGATCGGATTGCAGCGGGTTTTTCTGAGGGGATACAGGATCACCCTAAAGGACATCTATGGGATTCATGGCACCGTGACTGACCTGGTTCAATGCTCAGAACACGGCCTTCAGGAAGAGACCTACGTCTGCAAACACCTAGTTTTGTCGTTACGGACAGATGAGGTTATTGGGTTCTATTGGTCGTCCAAGCCCCGCGGCGATGCTTGGTGCGCCACTTGCGAAAAGGTAAGAATTGCAGAGGGGGGATCGAGCGGGGATTGGAACGAGCGCTCGGAGGCCTTTGCGGATATAAAAATACTATGTGGGGCCTGCTATGACAGAGTCCGGGCTATCAACGTCGTCTAGAAGGGTGGACTGACGGACATGCTTATAAAGAGTGTGAAATGAAGCAGAAGACAAGGATGTGGTACCAGCTTGGCTTGCTCGGAATATTTACCGCAGCGCTAATCGGCGTCTTGTTTGTTCCGTTCAAGTCTATGGTCATAAAGATCGATCTACCGATATCTTTCTCGAACCGGGCGCATTCAAGTGGTCCGGTCGATACCTTCTGGGCTACTGTGTTCGTTATTGGCGTTATCCTTGCGGTTGCGGCGTGGTTCGCGCGCAAGATCGTCCGACGTCATGACCGGGGCTGACGTGCGTCGCTCGGCATATGACGAATTGGTTCTGAAGTCGCCAGGGCTCAAGCCCCTGCTGCATGTCTGCGCCGGCTGCCATATATTCGGCCTACGGCCAGGCATATTGGAGACCCACCACGGCGATTACGGATGGCGCCAAAGCGCCGCGAAATATCCTGAGCAGGTTCTTAACGACCAATGTCTATGTGGGGATTGTGCCCCGTAGACTGTGAAAGCGTTGCCAAGAATACCTTGATCGTCGAGTAATATGGCTTTAAACCCAACCACGCTTGGGTTATAATTCGTTGTGCCTACGGTTCTCCGCTTTGGCCGCGTTCGGGTCATGATCTATACGAACGATCATCGTCCCGCTCATGTACACGTTTGGGAGGGCCCACGGCAGGCGGTGTTCAATTTGAACTGCCCAAGCGGACCGATCGAATTGCGTGAGAACTTTGGGTTTTCTTGGCCGGAAGTGAACCGCTTGGCCGGATCACTGCAAATCCATGTGCAACCGTTGTGTGCGGCCTGGAGGACGATTCATGGTAATTACTAAAGATCAATTTAAAGCAGCGAACGCGCGCGGTG
>Ga0137404_10000224_pt1 | contig 36517 bp, 32 predicted proteins | sample CZOMad2_1_16fung_FD_108285 | JGI IMG/M metagenome (GOLD analysis project Ga0137404, IMG submission 108285) | Vadose zone soil fungal communities from Angelo Coast Range Reserve, California, USA - CZOMad2_1_16fungal (Illumina Assembly) | ecosystem: Environmental > Terrestrial > Soil > Vadose... | reverse complement strand
TTCGATCGAAATCTACGGTGGCCTGATCGCCCTGGTCTTTGCGATGGTGGGCATCTGGCTTGGACTCAAACTCACCCGGAAGACAGAAACAATCGTGGTCAGAGAGGTTCAGGTACCGGCGCCGGCAACCTTCACCTTGAACGAGACGAAACTGCAGGCACTCGGTATCACGCGACGTGAACTTGAGATACTCGAGCTGATCGCCGGCGGTTTGAGCAATCGGGAGATCGCCGCCCAACTTTTCGTCAGTGAAAACACAGTCAAGACCCATTCCAGCCGTTTGTTCGACAAGCTGAGCGCCAAGAGGCGAACGCAAGCTGTGCAGTTGGGAAAAGAACTCGGGTTGATCCCTTAAGCAGTCCCTGGTCTTAGGTAGAGATGACAACCTTAGCGTTCTATCAATTCTTAATCGCTGTGTGTATCCGGGGGCTGGCCGATTTGTTGGGGGGCGCACATTGGGGACCCTGTCAGCGCCCTGATATGTGAACCCTGGTACTAATCGTCCATGTCGAAAAGCGCTTCGGCTTCATCAACCGTCGGAGTCTCATATCCAGCCGATACTCCAAGAATCTCCTCGATCTCTGATTCACTATAATCAAAGGATTCCGGCCATTGCGGCCAACGCTTGACAAGTTCAGCGCCCAAGGGGGTAAGCGACCAGATGTCTGAACGGTGAACATGCTTAACAACCTCGACCACCCGCAGAACTTCCATGTCATCGAGGAAATCATTTGCGGAGTACGATAGAGACACCACTTCATCCGAGACATGCGTCAAGGCTTTCACCGTCCTGATGTACAGCAGAGGGGTGCTGAAGAGTTTTTCTACATCCCCGAGGATTCCAAGAACGAGGCGAGCGAGAATATCGAACCGAATATCACCCGTGCGATTGAACCCGTCTGAAGCTCTGATTCTTGGCGAGCGAAAATTGTCAATGACCTTCGAGACAAACCTTAGTGAACCGGGACTATTATCTATATCTTCGGAATACGACCCACCAGTGGGGAGTTGAAAGACATCTCGGGCGGTCTTGCGCCCGACCGGACTGGCTACGAACTGCTCCGCGATTTCGTTCAGGAAATGCCGCCAGACCGATTCATCCTCGAGATGGCGAGCCTGAGCGCGATTCAGCGGCGAAGGCAGGTCCAACGGACCCACGCCGCTAAAACAAAGCGGATAGATGCGGCAGGCCCCCCGGCGCCACCTTGACCATACAGCTCCGACTTCAAACCAAAGCCACCAGCGCTCTAGGGATAAGGGAGTGAGTAGGACAACAAGAGCATCAGCCACACTCAGCTGACGCTCGATTTGGTTCAGCCAATCATCTCCTGCCTGAATCGCGCCCACCGCACTGCTGGAGAAGACAATGGCTCTATCGCCGATCACCTTTCGGAGCGCCTTCTCGACATTGCTCGCTAGGATTTGGTCCGCACTGGCGTGGGACACAAAAATCGTTCGCTTCTTCGCCTTCGAGTTTCGAGTCACAAGAACTCCGCGAGGTCACGGCAGCCAACACGCCACAGTCCGCCCAACTACGTATTAGATCACGCCGCGTAGCCCAAGTTCGCCATCGAGCGTCTTAGATGCGCAGTGCTTGACCGAGCCCTTGCTTACGCGCGGGCTAATGCCCCGCGATTGCGCCCGACTGCTCGCAGCCTCGCGCCTCCTGCTCACGGCTCACGGCTCATCGCTCACTGACCCCGCCTATGCTTTCGGCGTCGAACCCGAACCGCCGGCTTTGCGAGTCGGTTTCTTATATTCGGTTTTCTTCTTCCGGCCCATGGACTGATACTCGTTCGAGTTCACTCCGTACTGCGCCAACACTTGATCCTTCGCGCCGAGGATTCCGTTGTGCATGGTCCATTCAGACGCTACTCGATCATCGCGCGCCGCTGCCCAATCGGCGGCAGCCTGGGCTTCCTTCTGCTGCTTCGCGATCATGTTGTTGTAAATCGCATCGACTGCCGGCACCTCATAGGCTGGGTTTGCCGGCGCGTAGTTCGGAAGCTTTTTCAACGCCGCATAAGTTTCCAGATCATCGGCGAGCAGAGACGGTTTGATTTTGATAGTTTCGTTTTTAGCCATCTGGGTAACCTCCGAGAGAAAGAGATTAGTGGGACGCCACTACTTCAATTAGTGAGAAACACTATTCGATAATGGTGAGCCACTACCTGAGTTAAAGCAGCCGCATTTTACGCCCGTAAATCCGCTGCGGCAATAGGTTTTTCGGTTGGTCAAGTAGGTGATTACCGGTCACGAGCACAAGGTACAGATACCTCAGTCGAGCGCGTCATCGGGTGAGAACGGCATGCTGACACGCCGGCCTATTCCGCTGTTAGCTCAGCACGTTCCGCTGACGCCTCCGCACATTCGGCTGTGCGCTCAGCATAATGTACTGATTCGCCCGCGCAACGTACCGCTGCAGGCATATACCGCTCGTTCGTCAGCATACTGTGCGGATGCATCAGTAAGGCATACCGGAGTGTCAGCACATTCCGCCAACGAGTGAGCACGTCGCAATTATGGGCGCATCAGAACAGAAATCGCCTGAATTAGGCCTGTGTTGCAAGTCTTGCTCGCTGTGATTCACAATTGGAGGCTACCAGTCGGCGAAGCCGACGATATATCTGTAGCCCACAGCGCAAGCTGTGGGAAAGAGATTGACAATCGAACTGAGCCCCAGCGGGGCGGCACATTATACGTCAGGCCCCGGAACGTGTGTTTAGTATTATGTCGCCCGCGTTCGCGGGCTGGGCACAGTCGCGCTGAAAGCGCGAGATAAAATAGCCGGGATCCTGCCACTCAAGTTGAGCTTATGATCAGGTCGCTAGCGCTCCCTGTTCTGTAACAACCGCCTTAGATGCCGGCGACCATTGAAGCACTCGACTTTGTTCTCCCACTTAGATGCCGGTTTTCGCGGTCAAGAAGAAACATCGCATATAGTCAAATCCAAAAAATACCATTCACCGATCTTCTCCCAATCAAAACGATATGGGTATTCTAAACAGACTTCAACACCCTCTCTACCTTTGCTTGGATAACACACCTTACGATTAATCGGCGATTCAAATCCCTGATGTATGGCGAAAACTGTACCAACTCCCTTTCTGGATTGATTTACATAAGTAGCACTGTCCGTAATCATATAAAATTTCCCAAAGGTATAACCTGCCTTACACGCGAGTTCCAGGGCCTCGATATCAACGTAGGCGTCAATTCTTCCGTGATCCTGAGCACCTTGTTTAGCGGTTTTGAATTTTAATTCAATGGCGCACCTAACATCGCTGTTACTAAAAGAGCAAGTAATATCAAGGTACTTACTTTTGTTCTTAATATTTTCACATTTCGTTTCTAGGTCGACGAAAAACGAATCAGCTCTCTCGATACAGTACAATCCTCCAACGGTTGAAATAATGTTTGCGAAATGATGCTGGAAGGGCGCTTCTTTGAGAACTGGATGCCGTCCGTGAATAAACTTGGATTTAAAAATTTTCCACGAAGCGTCAAGGATGCAACGAATTCGGGTCTTGTGGTCGAGAGAGAGTAAATCTGGAGCTTGCATGCTCATAACAATTTGCTACGCAACGATAGACATCTAACTACGTATTAGACGACACAGCCTAGCCTAGGTCCGCGTTTTATCCGCGACGGGTTTCATGACTGAGCCCTCCCTCACGGTCGGGCTACTGCCACGCGCAGTCTATGCTTAGCACGCATCGCCCATCATGTCATAAACCTGCCGCCAACGGCCGGCGACCTTCTTGAATATCAAATACGCGTAACCGTCAAAGCCGCCTTGAATGGCGAAGACTTCGCCGGTGCCGTTGCCATCCAAATCGAGTTGGTCGATGAAGTCTATGCTGTGCAGGAAAGTCTCAGGTGGTGGTTGATAAGCCTGAAACTTCGCAAAATCGGCGACCATCCCGGTCCCCTGCGACTTGGCTATCAGGAACAGATCCCGCTCGAACTTGTTTTGCGCCGCTGAAGTGAAACTGCCGATGAACTCGTATTTGCCGTCGCCATCCAAGTCGGTAGCCGTAAGATTAGTGACCTTGAGCGCCGCGATCAGCGCGGCCGGTGTAGCGTGTTGCCGGTAAATATTCTTCACCAGAGTCATCACCCCGGCGCGTTCAGCGTCTGTCGGCGGGCGCCGCGCGCTGGTGCTTTTCCCCAGCGAGGAGTTCGTCGCCAGGGCTCGCACCTGGCCGCCCAGACGCGCTGAAGTAGATAGCGCTACGCTCGCATGCACGGCATTGCATCCTTCGCTCCACTTATTCACCTTCACTGATCCGGCTTCTCCGCCGCCGAAGATCAGACGATAGGTCCGGCCGGTCGCGAAGTATTCTGCCGCAATCCTCTTCTGCCGGTCTTTCTGTTCGTCGGTAAACGGCACCCTCAGTAGCTTGCCGTCGACGATGACCACCGCATCCATCGATCCTTCGCCCGTCTCTGCCGAAACGGCAAAGATCATCGCAGTCTTGCGTGGCTGGGCCAAAGTCAGTCCCGCCGACAACACCATCATAATCGAGGCAGATAGCAACGCTAGTGAAAATCTTTTCCAGTTATTTGCAAGCAAGCGATATTCGGTTTTCACTCAATCTCTCCTTATTGGATATCGTCAAATCGAAATCGTCCATATCATACACCGCAACGCACCTCTTTTCTGAAGCGGGTTGCGCAAGTTGGCAACTTGCTCGGGCATCTCTATACTCAATTTGCTCTTCGCAGTGATTTCTAAACGTGACCTTAGTCGCTTTGCAACCACAAATACATCAGGGAACGCTCAACGCCAAAGGCTTTCGGTTCGCGATTGTTGCCAGCCGTTGGAACGATTCGCTCGTGTCACGGCTGGTTGCGGGCGCACTCGACGCGTTGTCTGAACTGTCCGGGGACGAGAACGCGGTCGAGGTTTTTCGCGTGCCGGGGTCGTTTGAGATTCCACTGTGCGCGCTGAAGGCGGCTGAGTCAGGAAAGTTCGATGCCGTGATTTGTCTGGGTGTGATCATTCGCGGACAGACGCCACACTTTGAGTACATTGCGACTGAGGTCGCTCGCGGCATCGGCGAGGCGGGAATGAAAACCGGCGTGCCATTACTGTTTGGCGTCATCACAGCCGAGAATGTCGATCAGGCAATCGATCGCGCCGGCGTAAAGCTCGGCAACAAGGGGTTCGAGGCCGCGACCGCAGCGGTTGAGTTAGTTAATCTTTACCAGGAAGCTTTCGGAGAGAAACCTCGGGCGGCAGCGCTCGCGTAAGCGCCGGCATGATGCCGGCGAACCGCAGGCGGGATGCCTGCGCTCCATTAGAGATTATGGGTTCGCGTCGTAAGGCGCGCGAATGCGCCTTGCAAATGCTCTTTGCGGCTGATCTTGCCGGAACGCGCGGGGATGAACTCGCGCGCACCTTTTGGTCTGAGTTGGCTGATGGCGAGATTGAACCCGGGGCCCAGGAGTTCGCCACCAGGCTCGCCCTCGGCACGCTGGCCAATCTGGAAGAGGTGGATGAGCGAATTCGCTCGCGCGCCGAACACTGGCGCATCACCCGCATGGCGCTGGTCGACCGCAACGTCCTGCGACTCGCTGTCTATGAGTTTTTGAAGGAACCGACACCGCGCACCGTAACTATCAACGAGGCGCTGGAAATCGCCCGCCGCTTCTCGACCTACGAAGCCACCCAGTTCATTAACGGCATCCTCGACGCCATCAAGCGCGATCTTGATCAAGAGGCGCCTGAGCCGGATACGCTGGCCCATGAAGAGATCGAAGGCGATGAGTCCGCCGAGCACGACCAACCAGAGTAGCGATGGATATCTTCACTCCGGTAGGAGTGAAATGTTTATAGACCCGAAGCATTATTTCGCGACTGGCTCCGTTCGAAGGAGCGGAAGGCAACTAAACTTTGCCACTAGACATTCACTCCGCTCCTTCGAACGGAGCCAGAGAATCGTTGCAGTGCGTTCTATAAACATCTCGCCCCTAGCGGGGTGAAACCACTCTCCTCCAACACCTCACGACGAAAACAACAAATCTGAGCTAAACTGCTTTCGACATGGACGAAGAGCAAAGCCAGTTTATTGGTGACGCACGCGAGATAGTCGAGAAGCTCTATAGCGACCTCGATCAACTTCGGAGCGCGCGTTCTCAGGGTCGTCAACGCCGTGAACTGGCCGCGCGGATTTTTCGCCGAGTGCACACATTGAAAGGTTCGGCCGGTTCGCTCGGACTGAAGTCCGTGAGCCTGATCGCGCATGACTTCGAAGGCGTGCTCGATGGCGTTCGGCTCGGTCGCGTGGAAATCACTGACGCGGTGCTCGATGCATTTGAAGATGGCGCCGACGCCATCGCGCGCGCGTTGGAATCATCCCCCACCGAAGAAACCAGCCCCGGGGCCGCCGCGGTCATCAAACGGATGGCGGCGATGGCCGCGCAAAGCGAGAAGCAAGGCGCTATTGCCGGCAGCCTGCGGGCCGCCCTGCCGCCGGAGATTGCGCGCTCGCTGAGTGAATACGATCTTCAGCATACGCGTGAAGCAGTTCGCGAAGGAGCCAAGCTCTTCGTCGTGGCGGCCGGGTTCGCGATCGAAACTTTCGATCTGAACTTTCGCGAACTTACCAGGCTGCTCGGACAAACCGGTGAAATAATTTCCACCGGGCCCGGCTCGCCCTCTACCGCGGACGAGATCAACTTCAGGTTACTTTATGCTGCTGAACTGGTCCCCACCGACATCCTGCGACAAGCGGAGGCCCTCGGCCACATCGAAGTCGACGAGATCAAGATCGAACCAGCCGCAGCCAGCCTGAAAATTCCTGCCGAAATTTTTCCCGCGACCGCGCGAACACCCGAGATCGACGAGACGGTCCGCGTTGACTTACGACAGCTTGATGAATTGATCTCAGGGGCCAGCGAACTGTTCCGCTATACCACCAACGCGCTGCTCTCGTTGAGCGCGTCGGGTGACAGACTCCCGTTTGAAACTGCGACCAGGCACCTGCGGCGGAGATTTGTCGAACTCGAGGAACGTTTGCTGAAGCTGCGCCTGGTGCCGGCAGGGGAAGTCCTCGGCCGGGCAGCGGCGCGTGGCGGACGGATCGCAGCGCGGCGTCTCGGAAAACAAGTTGACTTCGAAATCGTCGGCGGTGACGTAGGCATCGACAAATCGCTCGCCGACACGATCGCCGATCCCCTTTTGCATCTGGTGCGTAACGCGGTCGCGCACGGTATCGAGCGTCCAGACGAACGCCGAGCTGCCGGTAAGAGTGAGGTGGGCCGGGTCAAGCTGGCAGCTTTCAATGAAGGAAGCCGGATTCACATTACGGTTACCGACGACGGCCGGGGTATCGATTGGGAGCGGATCGTGGCCTCGGCGGCGGCGCACGGGATTACGAACGATGCTTCGGAATTGTCGCCCGACCAATGCTTGCGCCTGATCTTCCGCCCCGGCTTTTCGACCGCGACTAATGTTTCGGAGCTATCGGGCCGCGGCATCGGACTCGATGTAGTCGATCGCGCGATGGCGCAGGCGGGCGGTGAAGTGCGAGTAGCGACTGAGCCCGGAGCCGGAACTACTTTTGCGATGATCATGCCGGCGACGCTGGCCCTGGTGCAATGCCTGCTCGTGGAATCCGGCAACCAGCTTTACGCCATTGAATCGGCGGGGATTCGCGACAGCGAGGTGATGGACGTAGATCAAACCGGAATCGCAAACGGCAGCATCGAATGCCAGGGAGAGTCTTTGCCGCTCGTGCATCTGGTCGCTTTGCTGGATCAGGCTGCCGTCCCATCCACAGCCGGAAAGGTGTTTGTTTGGCAAGCTCGAAACAACGGCGTCGCCAGCAGCGCTGACGGCCAGAGTCGATACGCGCTGGTAGTCGACAGCGTCAGGGGCCATCATGAAAGTTTGGTGCGTAGTCTCGGCCGGCACGCCGCGCGTTGGACTGGCGTTTGCGGCGCGGCTGAGTTGTTCGACGGCAACGTCGTGTTAATGCTGGATATTGAAGAGCTGATCAAGGCGCGGGAAGCAGGTTGAGACTCAGAATGACGATCGAGACAAAACCACGCAAGCCCGGCCGTTTGATCGCTTTACTCCTTTTGTTCAGCGGGGCGATCGCCTCGCCGGCTCAGATCAAAACAACTCGCAACTATCCCAAAGAAATTCGCGGCTACAAGGTCGAACGCACGGTTGTTGAAGTTAAGAAACCGGAAACCGAAACCCGGAATTCGGGAAACAAGGGCGGCGAGCCAAACGCTGAGGCGGATGTTGACGAATTGATTAAGCTGGGGAAACCGCAACTCGCGCGCGTAACGCCCTTGGGGATTACCTTTGAAGTCCCCGTCATCGTCTCGCCGGTCAAACAGAGCGGGCACGTCGACTTCCTCGTCTTCGAAGACATGGTCGTGAACGGGGCCTCAGTGAACATCGACGAGTACCAACGCGAGTTTGACCTACCCAACAAGCAACCACTGACTTTGCGCGAGCCGCTGCACTTCTACATTTATCTACCTGGCGCCCTGATGGCCGCGCTGGGCGATTGGAGCGACTCGAAGGAAACCTGGCCCGTTACCGGCCGTGTCTACATCTTTGGCAGATTCAAAAAGAGCCTGCTCCATTTCAAGCGCGTCGTGCCGGTGGAATTGAACGTGACGATGCGGAATCCGCTGAAGGAGAGGTAACGTGAAGCCTTGCGCCTTACGTTATTACTTTGCGCCTTTGCGTGAAATTGACCTGGCCAGGTTATCGTTCAGGCAAAGGCGCAGAGGAGAATTCGGAAGACGCAAAGGAAGATCAGTCTGCCCATGCCCGGCTATTTCGGCGCATTGTTCGTCGATCCCCCGGCTGAGACGGGAGCCGGGTTTCCCTCAAGGTCGAGAATCTTGATCGGCGCCACACCCGTCGCTTTCAATGGAGCTTCGACCGATGAACGATCGCCGACGATCACGATTGCCAGATGATCCAAATCGAGATAGCGCTTCGCCACGCGCAGCAGATCGTCTTTCGTCACGGCTGAAACATTCGCCGCATAACGCTGGTAATAATCATCCGGCAGACCCTGAACCATCAGGTTCGTGATGCTGCCTCCGGTTGACGAGACAGATCCGAAATTCCTCGGCAGTCCCTGGATCAGGGCATCCTTCGACGTTTTCAATTCCTCATCCGTAACCGGCCGCTCGCCTACGATGCCGTGCAGTTCCTTCATGAATTCGATCAGCGCGGCATCCGTCTTACCCGACACGACTGAGCCGCCGGCGCGAAAAGCTCCCGGCCCCTTGCCATACGCAAACGACGAGTTAACCCCGTAGCTGTAACCATGCACTTCGCGAATGTTGTAGTTGAGGCGAGACTGAAATTGCCCGCCGAGAATGTGATTCAACACCAGCAACGCGAAATAGTCGGGGGTGTTTCGGGGCGGCCCAGGCAGGCCGATATTAAAAACCGATTGCGCCGCACCCGGTTTGTCCACCAGATAAATCGCGGCTGTCCCCTGCGCGGGCACTAATGGATAGTTGAAGGAGGGTTGGTTCCCGGCCTTGATCCACGGCTTGAATGTTTCAGTAATCGTTCGTTTCACGCTGGCCGGATTCACATCCCCAACCACCGTGATGATCGCGTGCGCCGGCTGATAGTAGGCTTTGTGGAAAGCCATCACGTCGTCGCGGGTAAGTGCCTTGATTGACGCTTCGGTCGCTCGCTGTCCGTAGGGGTGCTGGCTGCCATATAAGACTTTGGCGAAGACCTGTCCACTAATAATGACCGGCTGATCCTTTGCCTGGGTCAGTCCAATCAGGGTTCGCGCGCGCAAACGCTCCAGCGCGTCCGCCGGAAACGACGGATTCAGCATCATGTCTTCCAGAATCGCCAGCGTCGCCGGAAACTTTGCCGTCGTAGATACAAAGCCCATGGTCCCTTCTTCGCTGCCGATCCCGTTGCCTACATTGGTGCCAAGCAACTGCAATGCGTCAGAAAGTTGATCACCGGTCCGGGTCGTCGTGCCTTCGCTCAGCATCGATGCGGTCATCGCAGCCAACCCACGACGATCGGCCGGCTCGAATTGATTCGCGCCGCCGACGAAAGTGATCGTGAACGAGACCAGCGGGAGGTTATGACTCTCACAAACGATCAGGGTGGCGCCATTTGGCAGCGCCGTCTTTGTCCACGTCGGCACCGACAACTGCGGCGTCTTGCCGGGCGCCGGAACCTTTGTGCGATCGAGCGGCTGTTGTCCAAACGATGCACCGCCAAAACTCGCGAGGAGCGCGATCGCCAGGACTAACTTGATCAGTCGATTATGTTGTTTCATGATTTACCTCCGCGCACTTCGGCGCGCTGCTCGACTACTGTTTGACTCTCGGCCGCTTTCGACGCCTGGTCTTTCTTTCCTTTGGGCACGACGCTCAGTACCACCCGCGCGCGCGGCAGATAATTATTGGCGACTCGCTTTACATCAGCCGCTGTTACCGACAGAGTTTTCAGATAGTCGGTGCGGAAGAAACCCGGATCGCCATGGAACACCGCGCCATCCAGCAGCTGATTCGCTTTACCAAGATTTGATTCGAGACCGCGAAGGAAACTCAATTCCCTTCCGCTGGTCGCCTTCTGCATCTCCTCGGCCGTTGGTCCTTCGTTCATGAACTTTTGCAGAATTGCATCGACCGCGCCTTCCAACTCCGTGAGCGAATGCCCCGGCCGAGGTATAACCACAATCTGAAATTCGCCAACGTCTTCATTGCCTCGCTGAAAGGCGCCGACCTGGGTCGCGGCCTGCGAGTCGTACACCAGGGCCTTGGTCAAGCGGGCGGTCCGCGATCCTGTCAGGATCGAGCCCATTAGAGACAGCGGGTAAATGTCTTCGTGCTTGTCGCCGACCGTGGGCCATTGAATGTAGAGCCGCGGGATCTGGACGCGATCTTCATAGACCAGACGCTTCGCTGATTCGAGTTTGACCGGCGCCATGGATGGACGAGTCACCGGCTGGCCTTGCGGCAGATCGTTGAAGTATTTCGCGATCCAGGCTTTCGTCTGAGCAATGTCGATATCTCCAACTACCGCCAGGGTGGCGTTGTTGGGCGAGTAATAGAGCCGGAAAAAATCCTTTACGTCGTCCTCCGACGCTCGGCTCAAGTCTTCCATCGAACCAATGACCGGCCATGAATAAGGGTGACTCTTCGGATAAATCGCGGCTGAGAAAATTTCCGAGACGCGGCCGTAGGGCTGATTGTCGTAGCTCTGGCGGCGCTCGTTCTTGACGATATCGCGTTGGGCATTAAGCTTGGCCAGATCCAGTTTGTCGAGCAGGAATCCCATCCGATCGGATTCCAGCCACAGCGCCGACTCGAGATAGTTCGACGGCACGATCTCGTAATAGTTGGTGCGATCGTTGGTCGTCGAGCCGTTATTGTTACCGCCGATTCCCTCAGTTAGCTTGTCGTGCAATCCGTACGGCACATGACCCGAGCCCGTGAACATCACATGCTCGAACAGATGGGCAAAACCCGTGCGGCCCGGCACTTCGTTTTTTGACCCCACGTGGTACCAGAGATTAACAGCAACAGTCGGCGTCGCGCGATCAATCGAGAGAATCACGTTAAGACCGTTGGCGAGTTTGTAGCTTTCAAAAGGAATCTTGATCGCGTCCGCGGACGAGGTCGTCTTCCGCTGCGCAGTGGCGACCGATCCATTACCCGAAGCCAGGAATTGCTGCGCCAGCCCCAGGGCGAGCAGCGCGGCCACTCCAATCGCGGTTCGCTTGAGCCAACCAATTCGCGTTATCGATAAATTCATACTAGGCACGTCTGTCTCCTTTATGGGGGCTAATGGTATTCGCGGGAAGCGATCCGGTCAACTGCGCGCGAGGGATCACCGGCTCAGCTTGCAGGATCACGCGATACAGAACCGGGCGGGACATCATACACTCAAGCTTTAGGTGTCAGAGGATCATAACGAAGTCGAGTCGAGGACCCGGTCGCTACCCTCCCGCTTGTTTCGGCTGCTCTCAGATTGAGCCAATTCCTTGGGCTGCATCGGCAGACACCAGATGAGCTGGGAGTTTAGCATTGCGCGGCACGATGACCTCGCGTTACGCTGAGGACTACCACGAGCAGAGACCGATGCAGACGAAGACTAAAAGAAGACCGACTCATCCAGGAGAGTTGCTGCGCGAGGAAACTCTTCCCGCCGCCGGATTAACGCCTTCGGAGCTGGCTACGAGGCTTGGCGTTTCTCCACGCGGAATCAACGTCCTTTTGCGCGAACGACGCTCGGTCAACCCGGACTTGGCGCATCGCCTCGCCCGCGTCTTCAAGACAACTCCTGAGTTCTGGCTGCGGTTGCAGGAAGCGGTTGATATCTGGGATGCGTGGCAAGCCAATCGTCAGGAATATGATCGACTGAAGCCGCTAAGCGAAAGGGCGGCGTGAGCACTATCCGGCGGAGAATAAGACGAAGAGCAAACAAACTAGGAGGGCTTCGTCGCTCTATCCGAAAATCAAGCGACCCCGATCCGACGCATTTCTATCTTACTATCCGCGAGGGACGGAACGGACGAACTCGGATATGCTCCGCTCTCCCAGCGCAGCGCTGCCGCTCGTCGGCGCAGGCGATCCCAAGCAATGGCGGCATTCCGCAACGCTCTTCGTTCCTCTTGACCCGGATAGCGCCTTTCGAACTCCCGTTTTTGGCTTGTGGCTTCGTCCACCGAGTCACCTAACAGGGCAAGCAGCCATGTCTCGATACTCCATGTCGGTACAGGAATAGCGATTCGCTCATCCGGTTGCCGCGGATCCATACTTTGACCTTGCAAACAACTATCCAACTCTGCCTTTCTTCGAACAGGGTCAGCGTTGTCACCGTCCATTACTGTAATCAGGAAGACCTGCTGGAATCTTTTCTGTCTTAACTTCCTGACTTCCGAGGGATACTGTGACTGCGCGCGAATCCAAGCCTTAGCATCCCCCTGGCCTTTTGGTGCGGGTCTAAAATAGAGCTTTTGCAATTCGAAGCCAAGATGAACGAGTAGTTCTCTGAAGAACCTCTCCGTTCTCCGGTCCTCGACTAGAACCGTTCCGCGAAGTTGCCGGCGTTCAGTCGGCATCAAAGAGCCCCTGCCCCACAAGTTCTGACGCCTTGAGGCCGAGATCCCGATCAAAGGGATTCAACCGAACTCGGGCAGGCCCTCCATCTAGTCGCTCAAATAGCAGGGATTCATCGGCCGCTAAGTAGTCGATTACTTCCGGATGATGAGAAACCAAGAACAACTGCCCGTCATCCCGCATGACGTCTGCCAGACTGACTAACCATGGTTGAATTAGCTTAAGCCCAACGTAGTTCTCCGGTTCATCTAAGAGAAGCGTCTTGGCAGTTCCTTCCGAATCCATGAGGATACAATAGAGGATGATTGTGGCGCGCTCGCCATCAGATAGCTCATCGAAGAAAACTTCATACTTTGACTTGGCGGTGCCTTGGCTGAACGCCGCAACAAGTTCACGCTTCCGGCCAGCTTTCCCCGTACTCACATTTCTTAGGGTTCGGAATCCAGGCAATGTTTCCCCTAGTCTATCGGCCAGCGCAACGAGATCCTCCGGGCGCTCTTGTGAGAGATGGCGATACCACGCTGGGAAGTTCGAGCCATCTGGGTCAAGCGATTCTGATTCAAGCTCGCTCTCGGGGTCGATGTCGGTCGGGTTTAGTTTTATAAGCCATATGCGGCGCAGGTAATCAAGAAACCACGTCAATAGAGTATTCTCAGGTCGCGCCTCGAGCTGCGGAAGAAAAGAACGAGTTCCACGAAATGGAAATTTTGTGCCGAAGGTACCCTCGTTCTTGTGAAGCTGCAACATACCATCTTCATAAAGAAACAGGACGCGTGAGTCATACTTCACGCTTTCACGCCGCAGCATAACAGTGTGGCGGATAACATCGTGGAATAGCTCAATCAAATATTGATAGGTGCCGCCGTTGCCAGCGACGTCGATTTCAATGCGCTGCACAGGTCGTGAGTCCCAACGTGTAAGCGTGTTGGTTGGAAATTCCTCCTCGACCGCTTCGCCTAATACGGCTAATTCCACTACGCTACGCAGCGCCTCAATAAATGTTGATTTACCGGCTCCATTGTTTCCAATAAGCAGGTTGACACGGTTAGGCCGCACCTCAAAATTGGTGAAGCATCGGAAGTTATCAATGTAAACACGCGTAATCATGTAGCCAACCTCTAACACTTGTACCGTGATAACATATCACGCCAGCTCTACTGCGTGAATCCTAATTCAACCCTTTCAAGCCCAATCAACCTTCGGATGCATCGTATGCCACTTGGTCGCCTGCTCGAAAGCCAGAGCGACACGCAGTGGCGCGGCTTCATCGTAGAGGCCGCCCGTGAACATGATGGCCTGCGGCAGATGTTGGAGCGGGCCATTATTCGCGCCCGGCACATCAAGAAAACCGCACGGCACGCACACCGCCGGATGGCCAGTGAGATTCGTGATGGTCAAGCTGGCGCTGCCGGGGGCTGGCGAAACAAAGACATCCCACTGTGACATTAGCTTGTCCATCTCGCGCATCAACAACACGCGCGCCCGTTGCGCCCGCAGGTATTCAACCGCCGGAATGAACCGCGAAGTGCGAAACGCGTTGGGCCAGTCGCCGTTGTCCTGGCCGGAGAGCTGATTGACCCTGCCATCGCGCGTGATGTCGTCAAATGCGGTGGCTGCTTCAGCAGTGAGCAGAAAGCGGATGTTCCCCGTCGGAAACTTTGGCAATTCGATGGCCGTCATCTTCACGCCGGCCTTTTCCAGCGCATCGAGGGCCGCTTTGTACATCGCTTTGCGCTGCTCTTGTAGCTGACGCTGCTGATCGTTTTGCGGCTGAAAGCCTGCGCCCTCGAATTCAGTTTTTAGGTAAGCAATCCTTAGGCTGCCGAGCGGCGCCGCAGGTGACCAGTTGAAAGCGGCGGTACCCACCGTCATGTCGTGATCGTCCGGGCCATAGAGCGCGTCCAGCGCCGCCGCACAGTCTTCCACCCCGCGGCAGATGGGGCCAACTTTATCCATCGTCCAGCTCAGGCCCATCGCACCATAGCGACTGATGCGGCCATACGTCGGCCGCAAGCCGGTCACGCCGCAACGCGATGACGGTGAAACGATCGAGCCCAGCGTCTCAGTGCCAATCGAAAATCCCACCAGACCGGCGGAGGTAGCGGATGCCGGGCCAGCCGATGAGCCGCTCGAACCAGTTCGGTCTTCATCCGGCAGCCACGGATTTCGCGTGACGCCGCCGAACCACTTAGGCCCCTGCGCGAGCGCGCCCATCGAAAGTTTCGCGACCAGAACGGCGCCGGCTGCTCGCAAGCGCTCGACTACGGTCGAGTCATAATCGATGATTTGATCGCGATAAGGCTCAGCGCCCCAGGTTGTCTTGATTCCCTTGGTCGCAAACAAGTCTTTCGCGCCCCAGGGAATGCCGTGCAGGGGACCGCGATACTTGCCGCGTTTCAGATCGTTGTCGGCGTCCTGCGCCTGCTTCATTGCCAGGTCTTCAGTCAACGTTACAATGCAGAGCAGCTTTGGGCCGTAACGTTTCAGACGGCCCAGATACATCTTTGTAAGTTCTACTGAAGAGACTTTCTTTGTTCGGATCAACTCGGCAAGCTGCGGCACGGTCGCAAACGCGAGGTCATCAACTGACTTGAATTGCGCGGGTTCGTTCTTGCCAAACTTGAATTTGGTTTTTGCGCCGGCCCGCTTGATATGGAACCCGGGCAGCGCCGGATGAAAGACGACAGCCGGCTCAGTATCGAGCGGCACATCCAGCTTGCGCAAGATTTCGAAGCTATCGAGGTTGGTGTTAACGCCACGCACGGCCTGCTCTTCCTGCTTATCGGTGAACTCAAGCCCGATCACCTTTTCAGCGTTGTGTATCATTTCTTTGGTGATGCGGAGTGGTGTCGGTGACGGCCGAGGCGTTGGCGATGGGGTCGGCATTTGGGCCAGCGCTTTCAAAGGCAAGCCTGAAACCGCCAAACCGGCAGCGCCGGCAGCGGGGAGCAGCTTGACGAAGGAACGGCGTCCGATGCCTTTGGATTTATTTTGAGTCTTACGTCCGGGTTTCTTCATAGTGATCCTCAGTTGGTTTCCTTAAGCGCTAATGGGTTCGCCAGTTCAATCCGCGCAGTGAAGTCCGTACCACCTGTGTGGAGCGGGTGGGTTAAGGACTCAATGCTGGGTTGAATAATGAACCCACCCGCTCACGCAGGTAGTACTGACCTCATGCACAGTCGCATTTGGGCGCCGGGCCGGTTTTCATTGGACAACTGATCGCTTCATTGTGACGCGGCGTATTTCAGCTTCACAACCTTCGCTTTCCCCGTTCGGTACACGGTGACGATGTACAGATTATCGTATTCAGTGTCCGGAATAATCGGAAAGGTTGGGCCACCCAGCGCGGCGATGATTTCCGGCACGCTGTTGTTGTGACCGGCAATAAAGACAGTCCCGCCGGAATTCTGCGCGCGAATCCGCGCCACCAAATCGGTAGTGTTCTTCGAATTGATTTGATTGACCGCCAGCCCCAATTTATCGGCGAGCGGCTTCACGGTTTGCTGCGTCCGCTTGTACTGAGTCGCATAGATCGCATTGATGCCCGCGTCACCGAACATGCGGACCAACTCCTGCGCGCGCGCCTGGCCGGCCGGGCTCAGATCAGGATCGGCGTTGTTGGGATCGATGACTTTCTCGGCGTGACGAATCAAAATAACCGTTGTGACAGGCCGCCGAAAGGTGGCGTAGTAACCAAAGACGACGACTGCGCCCAGCACAGCGAACAACATCGAAAAGACCAGAACGGTCTTAAGGCCCGACTTAGGCTCTGGGGTTTCATCACCCATGAATGACCTCGATCCTCCGCTACCAAAGCATGAATGGCCGCATACAATATCATTCGGCGGACTTTAATTCGAGATAAAACTTTCCTGCATAATTCCGGCACGCACAGAGGACACGACGTCGCTGGGAGCGCGGACGGTCTCGTCCGCATTGAGCGCGGAGCGCGAAGGCGTTGCCCGAGTTTCCGTACAAGACGAGCGTGCCGCGCACGCTGTGCCGACGGGACGTCCGCACACCCGGCAAAGCGGATGCAAACAGAATCGGAAGGTGCTAACCTATTGTCACATCACAAAGGACTAACTCAGCACGTACTGGAAACGATATCGCCGCCCTATGGGCGAGGTGAAATTTTTGGCGCAAGAGCAAAATAAAACGGATCTATCTGAAATTATCGCGGAGAACTTTGGCGCGAATGCCACCTATGTCGAGGGATTACTGGCGCGCTGGCGCGGCGATCCGTCGCAAGTGGATGAGTCGTGGCGCTCGTATTTTGAAGAGTTACTGAACGGAGGCGAACCTGTTCAAGATGACACCGGCCCGACGACAAAAGCGGTCGCTGCCGCTAAAACGGACGGTCATCGTGATGGCGCTGGCCCCGCCGCGGCAAAGGCCGCACCAACGAAAGCGCCGGCGCCTACAACCGCATCTGAGACCCGCGCCGAAGCAACTCCTATTCGCGGCGCCGCCCTCAAGATCGTCGAGAACATGGAAGCCAGTCTTTCGGTTCCCACCGCGACTTCACAGCGTCGCATCCCGGTTAAGCTGGTCGACGAAAACCGGCGGATCATCAACCGGCACTTGGAAGAAAACGATCGCGGCAAAGCTTCTTATACGCACCTGATCGCCTACGCAATCCTGCGCGCGATCGACGAGTTTCCCCAACTAAACGACGGCTTTGAAGTGATCGACAACCAGCCGTCGCGCGTCCGCCGCGAATCGGTGAACCTGGGTATTGCCATCGACCTGGAAAAGAAAGATGGCACGCGCACGCTGCTGGTTCCCAATATCAAGCAGGCAAACAAACTTTCCTTTTCTGAATTCCTGAAGGCTTACGACGACGTCGTAACCCGCGCGCGCGCCGGCAAGTTGCAAGTCTCGGATTTCCAGGGCACAACGCTTTCTCTGACTAATCCCGGCACGATCGGTACCGTCGCGTCCACGCCGCGCTTAATGCCGGGGCAATCACTGATCGTCGCCACCGGCGCGATCGAATACCCGGCCGAGTATCAATCGATGGCGCCCACAATCCTGCCGCAACTGGGAATCAGCAAAGCCATCACGATCAGCAGCACCTACGATCATCGAATTATTCAGGGCGCCGAGTCCGGAGCTTTTCTCGCCCGCGTGCACGAACTGCTCCTGGGCAAAGACAAATTCTATGACGAGATTTTTTCCGATCTCGGAATCCCGCACGCGCCGCTGCGTTGGAATGTCGATCGAAACCCACTGTTTTTGGGCACTGATCAGATGCACGAGCAATCGATTCGCCAGGCCCGCGTCATGGAATTGATCAATGCCTATCGCGTCCGCGGCCATTTGATTGCCGACATCGATCCCCTGCACGCGATGCCTCTGCTCTATCATCCTGAGCTGGACATCGAGACCTATAACCTGACTATCTGGGACCTCGATCGCCTGTTCTTCACCGCCGGCCTCGGAGGCACCGAGACGGCCACGCTGCGCGAGATACTCGACATCCTCCAGCGCGCCTACTGCGGCAAAGTCGGCACCGAGTACCGGCACATTCAGAGTAAGGAAGAAAAACTCTGGCTGCGCGAGCAGATTCGAGTTGAGTTCGTTCATCCCGAACCAATCGCTGCTGAGATCAAGAAGCGGATTCTCTGGAAACTGATTTCCGCCGAGCAGTTCGAACGCTTCCTGAATACCAAGTTCCTGGGCCAGAAACGCTTTTCGATTGAAGGCTGTGAGACGATCATTCCGCTGCTCGATCAATTGATCGAACGCGCCGGCGACCTCGGCGTCGAAGACATCAAGATGGGAATGGCGCACCGCGGCCGCTTGAACGTGCTGGCCAACGTCATCGGACACTTCTGCGAACGCATCTTCACCGCCTTTGAAGGCTCAGTGCACCCATCGTTTCCGGCGGATGAAGGCGATGTGAAATATCACCAGGGCGCAGTGGGCGAACGCGAAACCGCGAGCGGCAAGAAAGTGAAGCTCACTCTTTCGCCTAATCCAAGTCACCTTGAAGCCGTCGACCCGGTGGTTGAGGGAATGACCCGGGCCACGCAGGACGCGATGATGGAAAGCGATCTCCCGCGCGAGGAAGCGATGAATCAAGCGCTGCCGGTGCTACTACACGGCGACGCTGCGTTTGCCGGCCAGGGCATCGTGATGGAGACACTGCAACTCGCCCAGTTGCGCGGCTATCGCACGGGCGGCACGATTCACATCATCATCAACAATCAGATTGGGTTTACCACGTCGCCGGAAGCCGGCCGCTCATCGATCTATTCGACCGACGTCGCGCGCATGACCCAGTCGCCCATCTTTCACATCAACGGCGACGATCCAGAAGCGGCGTATCGCACGCTGCGCATCGCGCTCGATTACCGACAGCAGTATAAGAAAGACGTCGTTCTGGACGTGGTCGGATTTCGTCGTCTGGGGCATAACGAAACCGACGAGCCCAGCTACACCCAGCCGCTGATGTATAGCCGGGTAAAGGCGCATACCGGAGTGCGAACGTTGTACGCAAAGCGGCTCGTGAAGGAAGGCGTCATTGACGAAGCGGGAGTGAATCAACTCATGGAAGAGCGCGTCCGTCGCTACGAAGATGCGCTGGCACGAGCTAAAGCGATTGCCACAACTCAGAAAGGCGGCACGGGTGTCGTGAATCACGGGAAAGATGCGCGGGCCACAGAACTTGATGGTTCAGAAGTAATCGACACAAGCGTTGAGGTCGAGGTCATTAAGAACATCACGCATCAGATCTCGGTCGTACCCGAAGGTTTCAATCTCAATCCGAAGATGGTGAGCCAACTGGCGCGGCGCGCGAAGATGGGCGACGGTTCTTTGCCGATGGACTGGGCATTCGCGGAGGCGATCGCCTTTGGCTCCCTCGCATTGGAAGGTACCCGCGTCCGCTTGAGTGGACAGGATTCCGGACGTGGCACGTTCAGCCAACGGCACGCCGTTCTCTACGATACACAGACCGGCAAGGCCTGGGAGCCGCTCGCAGAATTGCGCTCGGAAGAGTCCCCGCGAGGCCGCTTCGAAGTTTTCGACAGTTCGCTTTCCGAAGCCGGCGTGCTCGGTTTCGAATATGGGTACTCAGTCGTGGCCGCCGATAATGCGCTGGTGATGTGGGAAGCGCAGTTTGGCGATTTCAATAACGTCGCGCAGTCGATCATCGATCAGTACGTAGCAGCCAGCGAAGACAAGTGGCAACAGAGATCGCGGCTGACGATGCTGCTGCCGCATGGCTATGAAGGCCAGGGCCCCGAGCATTCCAGCGCGCGGCTCGAACGCTTTCTGCAACTCTGCGCCGAGAATAATCTCCAGGTTTGTTATCCGACTTCACCGGCCCAGTATTTTCACTTGCTCCGCCGGCAGGTTCGGCCCGGCTTTGAACGGCCACTGATTGTTATGACTCCCAAGAGCCTGCTCCGCTTGCCAGCCGCCGGATCTTCGCTGGCTGACTTAACCAGTGGTGGCTTTCGACCGCTGATTAATGACGCAGAGCTCAACGATCCCGATCGAGTTGAACGCGTCGTGCTATGCAGCGGCAAAGTCTTCTACGATTTGAACGAAGCCCGAAAGAAAGCTCGGGGCACCAGCCCGACCGCCACGGAGGGCTCAGCTAATCCTGACGACAACCGCGTCGCAATTGTTCGCTGCGAACAGTTCTATCCCTTCCCCCAGAGCGCCCTGACTGAAATACTCGCCGGCTATCCAAATGCCAAGGAACTGGTCTGGTGTCAGGAAGAGCCAAAGAACATGGGCGGTTGGACGTACATGGAATCGCGTCTGGAAAACTTACTGACGCGGTGTGAGCGGCCTCGCTACGTAGGACGCGAAGCATCGGCCAGTCCGGCTACGGGAAGTTACGCGGTGCACACTCAAGAGCAGGCGCGTCTGGTGAAAGAGGCGCTAACGATCGATTAGTGGCTGGGAGCGCGGACATCCCGTCCGCACTGAGCGCGAAGCGCGAACTAACATTAAATCGTTCACCTTCTTCTTAGAATCAGCGCGATGATTGCCGAGAAGACCGTCCCAAACAAAGCAAACCCGATCGAAACTCCCAGGAATGCCTTCACTATACTAGTCTCGCCTTCCCGTTGCATCAGCTTGGGTCCCACGGTAGCGAGCAGAACAGCAAAGTAAGCGCTGGTCAGAATCGCGTAAGTCACCGCGATCTTGATCCCGGTTAGCAATCCATCACCAAACGTCAGTGTCCTGCCATTCGACGCTCGCTTCTCGCGAATTCCGAGCGTTAATACCACGATTGCCGTCAGGTTAAAAATCACGCCATCGGCAACTTGAGCGGGCGTGGATTCAAGGTGCAGAACGAAATGCTTCAGAGGCACCCACACGGCGATTACGAGTGTTACTAAGATTCCACACTTTAGGGCGAGTTTCATTGTATTTCCTGAGCCGGCGCCTCTTCCAGAAAGTCATCCAACGGTTGCCCATAAATCCGTTCGAACAGGCGTCGTTTGAACTCCTCGTCAGACAAATCCTTTGGCAAAGATGCGATCACAATCTTTCGCGCCAAATCGAACATTGCCGAGCCCATGATAAGACGTTCAGCTCCAGAACGCGCCATCATCATTTCATGGACCTTCTTTTCAATCTCTGGGGTCGTATCATTCATCAAGGCACTCCCTCAAGAGTTCGGCCAGGTTCAGCTCTTGCGTCCACCTCTTCAGATAGTCGGCATCGTAGCCCGACTTCAGCAAGTTCCGCACATCACGCAGTTGAAAATCGGAGCGCGAATCCTTCGCCCAAAGCAACTTTGAGATGATCAGGTCTTCCTTGCTGACAATCCATATTTCGGTGCCTTCAATTTCGACCTGCCGCCGTCGTTCGAACTCGAGACGCCGGTACTCTGTGTTCTTTCTGATAATGCAATCAACCTTAAAGATACTCTCGCTGTGAATAATATTGAAGAGGGTCTGATGTGTGATGGCGCGCACAACGGCGTTCCGAGGTACGTAGTATTCGCCTTCAAACAAAGCTATGATCGAATCAGCATCTTTCCGAGTGAGAGCAACGACGAGATCCATATCACGGGTCATCCGCGGCTCGGCGTAGTAGTTCAAAGCAAAAGATCCCGTGAGCATGTATTGAATGCCTGCTTCATCGAATCTTTTCGTAACGTCACGAAGAATGTCCAACTGGATCTGCATGGCAAGTGAACCTGCTTATACACGGTTTGCGAGTTCATCGCTAGTGCTCGATCTACGTTTAATAGGAAGGTTCGAGTTTGACCGCAAACATCGGATAGATCGCTTTACCCATTCCCTCTATTATCCGCTCATCAAATCTTGAGGAGGTGCAGTAACATGTTACAGACAGCAATCAACATGACCACGATAATGAACAATCCCGAACTTTGGACGGCGGTGCTTTCGCGTGACGCTTCGCGTGACGGAAGTTTTGTCTTTGCGGTGCGCTCGACCGGGATCTATTGCCGGCCCTCGTGTCCGGCGCGAAGGCCGCGACGCGAGCAGGTCAGCTTTTTTCAGGTGCCCGAAGCCGCTGAGCAAGCCGGCTTTCGCGCCTGTCGCCGTTGCCATCCACGCCGCGCTCAGGGAGCCGATCCGCAATTTGATCTCGTGCGCCGCATTTGTCACGCGATCGACGAGCACGATGACGAGCCGCTGACGCTGAAAACGCTCAGCACGGAAACTGGAGTCAGCTCTCATCACCTCCTGCGGACCTTCAAAAACGTGATGGGCATAACACCGCGCCAGTACGCGGAATCGCGCCGCCTGCACCAGTTCAAATCAAGAGTTAAGGACGGAGCCTCGGTGACCGAAGCAATGTACGACGCTGGTTACGGATCCAGCCGTGGTCTTTATGAGAAGTCTTCGGCGCGTCTCGGCATGACGCCGGCCACCTACGGCCGCGGCGGCCAGGGGATGCGCATCATCTACACGATCGCGGGCTGCACTTTGGGCCGGGTGCTCGTCGCTGCCACTGCACGCGGCGTTTGCTCAGTCGCGCTCGGCGATTCCGATTCAGAACTGATCTCGTCGCTCTTTGCCGAGTATCCTAAAGCATCGATCGATTCTCGCGACACTGTAATTAGCCCGTCACTGAATCTTTGGCTCAGTAAAGTACTTGAACATCTGAACGGCAAGAGTCCTCGCATCGACTTGCCGCTCGACCTCCAGGCGACCGCGTTTCAATGGCAGGTCTGGGAAGAGTTGCAGCGCATTCCTCTGGGTGCGACCCGTTCTTACCAGGAAATCGCCAAAGCGATCGGAAAGCCAAGGGCAGTCCGCGCAGTCGCCGGCGCCTGTGCCGGCAATCACGTTGCGTTGGTGATTCCCTGTCATCGCGTCATTCGCGAAGATAAGAGCCTGGGTGGATATCGCTGGGGACTGAAGCGGAAGGAAGAATTGCTCGAACGGGAGAGGATGGCGTCTAAATAGTAGCCTTGCTTTTCTTTGCGGCTTTCGTTCGTGCTTTGGGCCTTTGCGTGAAACCGAAAGTAAAGCGATTAGTTCTCACGCAAAGGCGCAGAGAAAAATCGAGAGGCGCAAAGCTTTGAGCTATTTGATCCAAACCGTCTTGATATTAACAAACTCACGAATCCCGAACTCGCCCAGTTCCCTGCCATAACCCGAATGCTTCACGCCGCCGAATGGCAGACGCGGATCGGATGCCACCATGCCGTTGATGAAAACACTCCCGGCTTCGAGTTCTTCGATAAAGCGATCTCGTTCAGCGTCGTCATTGGTCCACGCGGCTGAACCCAGCCCAAACGGAGTGGCGTCGGCGAGTTCTATGGCCTCGTCGATATCCGCGATGCGAAACAGCGAGGCGACCGGCCCAAAGATTTCGTCCTGATAAGCCGGCGAGCCTTTTGGAATGTCCACCAGAACCGTTGGCTCGTAGAAATTGCCCAGCGCCAACTCAGCTTCTGCTTTGAACTTCTGACCGCCGGTGAGAATTTTTGCACCGGCTGCTACGCTCACTTGCACCTGCTCTTCCAGGTCTTTCAGAATTTGCTCGGTCGCCAACGGGCCGATGTCAGTCGATTCCAACATCGGATCTCCGACGCGCAATTTTTTCATCGCCGCAACGAAGCGCTTTTCGAACTCATCATAAATCTTTGAGTGAACAATGAAACGCTTGGCGGCGATGCAGGACTGGCCATTGTTAATCGTGCGGGCTTTCACGGCAGTCGCGACCGCCGTTTCCAGATCAGCCGAGGGCATGACGATGAAAGGATCACTGCCGCCGAGCTCGAGCAAGGTCTTCTTGATCTGCTTGCCGGCAATGCTCGCGACGCTGCGACCGGCGGGTTCGCTGCCGGTGAGCGTCACCGCCGCTACGCGTGAGTCTTCCAACACGACTTCAACCTGATCGGAACCAATCAAGAGCGTCTGGAACGAACCTGCCGGAAATCCCGCGCGGCGAAAGATGTCTTCAATGGCCAGCGCGCATTGCGGCACGTTCGAGGAATGCTTCAGCAAACCAACATTGCCGGCCATCAAGCTCGGAGCCGCAAAGCGAAAGACTTGCCAGAAGGGAAAGTTCCAGGGCATGACCGCGAGCACTACACCCAACGGTTGAAATTTGACGTAGCTGGTCGTGGCATTAGTCTCAACTACTTCGTTGGCCAGGTGTCGCTCGGCATTATCGGCGTAATAACGGCAGACCAGCGCACACTTCTCTGCTTCCTGCAGGGCGGCGTTGATGGGTTTGCCCATCTCCAGAGTCATCAGCTGCGCAAAGTCTTTCTTTTCAGTTTCCAGAATCTCCGCGGCGCGGAGCATCATTCGGGCGCGGTCGGCGAAGCTGGTGCGGCGATAGTTACGCCAGGTCTCGCTAGCTCGTTGAAGTTTTTCGTCGAGCTGCGCCGGGTTGAGCGGCTCAAAAGTTTTAAGCGTCTCACTCGTCGCGGGATTGATTGATGCTATCGGCATACTTGAATTATAGCGATCCTGATCAAGGTTGCGGTATTAAGTCTGGTTCTTCTTCACCGAGGGACACACTCTTGGGTCGCTTAAGCAGCACAATCATTCCGATGCCCAGAATGATGCAGGCTGCGCCGGCCAGCAGACGCCAGTTAAACTTTTCGTGCAGCGCGATCATGCCGAGGATCACCGCGATCACCGGCGTCACCAGAGCGATCAGCATAGTGTTGGTCACATCCATATTGCGCACCAACCAATAGTACAGCGCGAACGCCACCACCGAACCGACCACGGTCAAATAGAGTAGCGAGACTATGGCCATTATCGTCCAATGAAAATGTAGGGGATTGTCTTCCGTGGAAAGTCCGATGGCTAAGAGCGGGACAAAGCCGAAGATCATCTGGCAGGCGGCGAATACCTGCGGGTCGATCTTGCCACCGTAAGCTTTCACCAGCACATTACTGTACGAACCGCAGAGGGCGCTGAGCACCAGGGCCACGCTGCCAAGCAGAGCCATCGAACCGGCAACACTCAACTGATCTGAAAAGATCACGGCGACGCCACAGACGCCGAGCAACACACCCATGACGCGGCCTGCCGTCAGGCGTTCTTGCGGCAGATAAAAATGTGCAATCACTAAACCAAACGCCGGAAAGGTGGATTGAAGCACCGCGGCCAGACCCGAAGAAATGTATTGCTCACCCCAAAACACCAGACCATAGTTGAGGCTGAATTGCAGAATGCCGACGACCGCGATCAATGTCCACTCTCGACGAGTGCGCGGCCAGGCCGCTCGCCGGACGAGCACCATAATCATCAAGATCAGCGAGGCGAGCAGAAACCTGATACCCGCAAAAGTAATCGGCGGCAAATCGACGAGACCGATCTTGATGAACAGCCAGGTAGATCCCCAGATGCCGCAGAGAATCAACCAGACGACGCGCGCTTTCATTTATTAATTTGTACGTGAGACTGAGCGAAGACGTCAAAGGGTGAAGCCCATGGCAAACGGGGCAGTAGCCCAACCGTGAGGGAGGGCTTCGTTAGGCGAACAGAGCCCTCCCTGACGGTCGGGCTACTGCCCCGACTCCGCGGAGATTCACTACTTTTTCTCCTCGTGATGTGGCGTCAGCTTAATGATTGAAAACGCCGCGCCTTGCGGATCCATCAGCACTGAGAACCGGCCCACGTTTTCAATGTCCATTGGCGGCACCAGTGCCCTTGCGCCGAGCGACGTTGCCTTGGCGAAGCTCGCGTCGCAATCATCAACGGCGAAATAAATTCCCCAGTGGGGCGGAACCGGCCCCATGTCCGGACGAATCTGCATCATCCCACCCACGTGTTCAGCGCCGTTCATCCATTCGGTGTACTCCATAGGAGCACCATGGGTGTTGGCGACCCAGCCAAACAGTTTCGAGTAGAAATCGATCGCCCGTGCCGTGTCGTTGGTCAGCAGTTCATTCCACGACACGGTGTTCGGCTGGCCCTTGATGCCAAAGCCGGTGTGCTTCCCCGGTTGCCAGATGCAGAAGGCCGCACCGGTCGGATCGATAATTACCGCCATCCGGCCCGCGTCCATTACATCGAAAGGTTCTTTGACGACGGTGCCTCCGAGTGATTTTGCCTTGGCGGCAACCTCGTCGGCGCTGGCCACACTGATGTACGAAGCCCAATGAGTGGGCACGTCTTTCATCATCTCGCCTTTTTGATAAAGGGCTCCGGTATCTTTGCCGTCGAGTTTCAGCATGGTGTAAACCATGTCAGGGCCCACGGGCATATCGTGCGCCTCCCAACCAAACAGTTCGCCATAAAACTTCTTGGCGCCCTGCCCGTCGGTAGTCGCCAGTTCAGCCCAGCAGAACGTACCAGGCGCAAATTCGAGTTGTGTCTGCGCTCCTGTTTCACTCATCTCGGTTTTCTCCTTATTTAGTTGAATCGTTTTGCGGCGGGCCACGCCCGCCGGCAGCAAGTCATGGCGGGCAGTAGCTCCGCCTCTAAACAAAACTGAATGATTGCGTCTAAGGGGCTGAAACTTTATCAGTGGGCGGCGAGAAAAGCCAGTTTGGGTCGGAGAGCGTGCGCGCACGGAGAGATGCGTGCCTTCCGCCGACCGGGATGTCGGCGCTCCTCTGCCCCAAAAGCGAAATCGCGCTGCTCTCAACCGAAGTTGCTAGCAGCGCAATCTCTAACTTATAAACCACCGAAGTGGTTTGTAAGATGGCAGCCTGGCTTGGCCAAGCACAAGCTGCCAGTTTGTATTCCGACAAGCAATCGGCGGTCGATGCTTCCCGGTCGGCACGCGATCCGTTTCCACTTACCTCCACATCCCTTGCGGGACATTTCAGTTTGTTTTCACCAATCTCACATTCCTTGCGGAGCGTGGTGCCGTTAGGTAGTTTTTTTGGTGGCTGTCCTCCACCACCGGTTACCCGGCTATGAACCTCAACTTTCGTCGAGCCTCATCGCTTCCCTTCGGCGGGTCCTTCCCAAAGGGTGCTACCCGTTTTTATCCGGGCGCTCGGAAAAAATCTTTCGACCTCTTCCTAGCAAGCCTTTCGGCTTCAGCGACGGGCGTCATAGCAACTACAAACCGCTCTGTCGTTCCTCTCGATCAGAATGTCACCACTCTGTTCGCCGTCCCTTCGCTGGTCTCAAAGGCCGTGACCTCCGCGACGGGGAGACTTATACCTAAAAGAATTTTTCGCGTCAAAGTTTTATGTGTTTTATTTTCAAAAGGCGATCTGATTTTCTTTTCTCAAGAAGAATGCTCAGCATTTCCTTTAGCGCAGGCTGAGAAAAGAAAGCCTTTGCGGTGCGAAAAAAGCGATTGACGGTCAATGCCACAGAAAAGCGATCCACGAATTCACACGAAGTGACACGAACAGAGGCTTTTCTTCGTGCTATTTCGTGTGATTTCGTGGACCGCTTTTTCTGATGTCGTCAACAATCTCTCACGGACTCTTTTTCGCCGGCCAAGCGAATAAGAGACGAGATAAGAATAATCCGGGAATGGTCTTACTTGATGAGAGCAGTCATTGCGCTGCGTATCGCAGACTGAACTGCGTCAGCCTCGTCCTCGCCTTTGTACGGGTAACGCGGCCAGAAGAAGCCTTTCAGGCCGTCTTTACGCCGCCGCGGCACGATGTGAATGTGCAGGTGCGGCACGCTCTGGCTGACGCGGTTATTCATCGCGACGAATGTGCCGTCAGCCGCCGTCGCCGACTCGACCGCGCGACTGAGGAGTTGCGCGTTCTTGAAAAACGGTTCGATCAGGTTCTCAGGCAAATCAGCCAGAGTTTCGTAGTGCTCTTTCGGAATCAACAGGCAATGACCAGGAAAAACGGGACGATGATCGAGAAAGGCGAGGGACACTTCGTCTTCGAAGACCAGTCGAGCGGCTATCCTACCGCCGACGATCTCGCAGAAAAGGCAAGTCAGGTTATCCAGGATAACTCTCCGAGCTTCCATTTTGTTGATATCAGCTCAGGCCGGCGAATGTGAAGTCAGTACCACCTGCGTCAGCGGGTGGGACAAAGAGTCGAGACTTCACTCCCCAACTTGGTTGTATCGAAAGCAACTGACTTCGTGATCGTTGACCAAGCCCACGGCCTGCATGAACGAATAGCAAATCGTCGAACCGGCGAATTTGAAACCGCGCCGCTTAAGATCAGTACTGAGCGCATTCGATTCCGCGGTGTACGCTTTCACTGCTGCGCCGCGTTTGCGCTTGATCGTTCGTCCGTTTACGAATTGCCAGACGTATTCCGCAAAGCTGCCAAACTCTTTTTGAATCTCAAGAAATGCTTTGGCGTTCTCGATGGCCGAATTGATCTTCAGTCGATTGCGGATGATGCCGGCGTCCCCGAGCAACTTCTTAATCTTTCGTTGATCGTACCGGGCGACGACGCCGGGTTCGAAATTATCGAAAGCAGCACGGTAGTTCTCGCGCTTCCTTAAAATCGTCTCCCAACTCAAACCCGCCTGGGCGCCTTCGAGAATCAGGAACTCGAACAGCGTCCGATCGTCGCGGATGGGGACGCCCCACTCCCGGTCGTGATAGGCAATCGACAACTCAGTGCCCACCCAATGACAACGGCGAAGTGCTGTTGGTGAAATTGATTGACTCACGACTCTTGCGGATCGCGGGCAGAGTTCGCCAGCCGCGCGATTGCTTCGATCAGAACATTAGGCTCGACCGGTTTGGCCAAATGGATCTGAAAGCCGGCGGACAGCGCCAGTTTCCGATCCTTCTCCGCCGCGAAAGCTGTCAAGGCAACGGCGGGAACGTGGCGGGCTTCCGAATCCATCGACCTGACTTTGCAGATTAACTCATAGCCACTTTCGATCGGCAGGCCGATATCGCTGAGCAACACATCCGTCTTGTTGAACTGCAAGGTGTCCAACGCTTCCTGGGCCGACTCAACGGCCACGACCTTTGCGCCGGAGACTTCGAGCGTAAGCGAAAGGAGTTCACGCGCGTCAGGTTCGTCTTCCACCACCAGCACGCGTACTCCCTCCAGGGGCCGTCGCATCGCCGCGGTTTTTGCCAGGTCGAGTTGATCAGTGTCGCGCGCCACACTTTGTTCTGATTGCATCACCGCCAAAGGAAGTCTGACCGTAAACGTCGACCCCAAACCTCGTCCTGGACTCTGACCAGTGACGGTGCCTCCATGAAGCTCCGTGAGGTGCCGGACAATGGCCAGTCCCAGACCGAGGCCGCCGTGCGACCTGGTGACGGAGGATTCGGCCTGGCGAAATCTTTCAAATACGCGCGGCAGAAACTCTGGATCTATTCCCACGCCAGTATCGCGAACCTCGAGTTCGGCTGATGACCCTGCCCGACGCAACGAGACATAAACGATGCCATCGCGCGACGTAAACTTTACGGCGTTTGAAAGCAGGTTGGAAATTATCTGTTGCACCCGCGGAGCATCGCCTGACACCAGTCCCACCGACGCATCAGCCTGCATGTGGACCTGAACTCCTTTGGCATTCGCGGCCGGACGAACAACATCCACGGCCGCCGCAATCACCGGCATCAGGTCAAGCGGCTTTACTTCAAGGCTCAGTTTGCCTCCGGCGATTCGCGACACGTCGACCAGGTCTTCGATTAGTTGTGCTTGCGCCCGGGCATTCCTTTCAACCGTCTCAAGTGCGCGCGCGGTCGTCTCCTGATCGAGCTGATCCGTCCGCAGCATCGACAGCCAGCCCAGGATCGATGTCAGCGGAGTACGGAGTTCGTGTGAAAGCGTGGCCAGGAATTCATCTTTGACGCGATTGGCTTCTTCGGCCTCGGTTCGCGCCGTGCGTTCACTCTCAATGAGCTGTTCGCGCTCTTCCTCGGCCCGTTTGCGCGCGGTAACATCCCAGCCCAGGCCGGCCAGACGGTATGGTTTTCCGTCCGCATCATAGAAGGCCCGGCCGCGGCCGAGCATCCATCCTGGTTTGCCGTCCCTGGCGACGTATCGAAAATCAATTTCGTAGTCAGTCCGGTTGGTGATCGCTTCAAAGACAGCTTTTCCGATCGCCTCTCGATCTTCAGGATGAACAAATTCGAAGAACGCTTCTTCTGTCTCGGGAAACTCACCGGGCTTAAGGCCGAAAATCTGTTCCATTTCGGGTGACCATTGAACTCGATTGGTCGCGTCCAAATCCCGCGACCAGGTACCCATGCCGCTGGCTTGCAGCGCCATGACTAACCGTTCCCGGCTCTCGAAGAGTTCTTGTTCCGATCCCTTCCGCTCGATGAATTGTCCGATTTGGCTGCCGATTCCGGTGAAGGTCGCCAGCAACGCCTTGTCCGGTTCGCGAATCTCATGACTAAAGAATTCCATCACCCCGAGGAACTTCTCGCCGGAGAGAATTGGAAAAGCGAAAGCGGCGTGCAGCCCTTCAGCTGCGGCCACCGGCCCACGCGGAAAGTTGTCATCCTCCGTTACGTCGGGAATCCAGGCGGGCTTCAAGTTTTGCCAGACACGTCCCGGCAAGCCGACGCCCGTTGGGAACCTTGACTCAAGTGTCATCGCTTCGAACCTGCTCACCGCCAATCCATCAGATGATCCCTGGGGCGGCCAGACTTTCAAACAACGCAACACGCCGGCCTCTGCGTCGACTGTCCACATCGCGCCAACTTCCCAGCCAAACGCTTTGCAGATTCTTCGCATCATCCCGGGCAGAGCATCTGCGAGCGCAGGTGATTCGGCGAGGATCCGCGTGACTGACAGACTGCCGCCCAGACGCCTTTCCGCCTGTTTGCGTTCAGTGACGAGCCCCGCGAGCGACAAGGTGGTGATGGCGTAATTGGCGATATAGGCTTGCAGGAAGAGCAAACCTTCGTTCTTTCCGTAAACTGCGAAGGCGCCCAGGCCGTGAATCGTGCCCCAAATCGCGATCGCTGAAAGGAGAGCGATTCCGGTCGACGCGCCTCGCGGACCAAAGCGAAATGCCACCCACAGTAATGGCGGTATTATGATATGACCCCAGGGACGCCCAGTGGCCGAGAGTGGCAAGAGTTTCGTATAGATCGTGGCCGACAAAATCGCAATCAGGAAGAATGACAAGACCCCCTCAGTCAAGCGCCACCCACGCCAACTATCGAACGGCTTCTCGATCCAACTTAGAATGAGCGGCGTTACCACCAGCGCGCCGACGGCGTCGCCCGCCCACCAGGTCAACCAAAGCCGGCCAAAACTATTCCACGATGCTGATCCGCTGAGGCACAGAGTGAGATTGCCAATCGTAGCGGCCACGGCGGCGCTGAGAATCGCGGCAAACACGACAAACTTCAATACGTCTACAGCGCGTTGGAACGGATTGCGCGATCCTGCGAAGCGCCGAACCAGGTACACCGCAATGGTCGCCTCCAGAGTGTTGCCGATAGAAATTCCCGCCGCGGTGATAAAGGCAACATCGGTCAATAAATAGTTGGCGAGCAGCGCGCCCAGCAGCACGCCAGGCACCGTCCGATACCCGAGCCACAACGCCAGGGCGATGGCAACTCCGGTCGGAGGCCAGACTGGTGAGACGCTCGCGTTAACGCTGGCCAGAGAAAGGCCAACCTTTGCCGCGAGAAAGTAGAGACCCGCAACCATCAGCATCACCCCGAGATCAAACAGCTTTTGATACTTGCGAGTTTCTGCCATTAGAGAAGTTCGCTGAAAACAAGTATGTAACCATTGGGATCCCTTACTTCGAACTCCCAATCGCCATAGACCTGCTGCCGCAAAGGCATCTGTATTTCGACCTGGCCTGCGACTGCTTCGTAAAAACTCTTAACCCCTTCCATGCGAATGTACGCGTCCCAAACGCCGCCGCTCCGCAGGTGATAGAGATCCGGTCTTTGATAACCGTCGATGCGCTGAAACATCAGTTCGACTTCATCACGACTGACGCTGGCAAAGACATACGGCGGACTCTCTGGAAAGGGATAACTGCTAAAGCCCAGATGTGTTTCGTACCAACTGATCGTGGCATCGACATCGGCGACCGCAAAGGTTGGCACTGCGCTACAAAGTTTCGACATCAATCGCTCCTCGTCGAGAGTCTTCACTCCGTTAGGAGTGACAAGTTTATAGACTCAAGCACGACCCACCACGCACTCCTTGCTATAGACATCTCACCCCTAAACCGGGGTGAAACCTCCATTCCGTGAATAGTCAGTTTATTCCCTGGACGACTATAATTGGTGTCCCGTTCTCCGCCAGCTCGCCTCTTCTGTTCGTATCTGCGCCAATCCGTGTAAATCTGTGGCAACTCCTACTAACTTCGATCCACCTCGCCGCCTTCCGGACCATAAAAGAAGACCCAGACCGCAAAGTCCTCACTGAAATTTTCAAAGCGATGTTCGACGCCGGCCGCGGCGAATAGAACATCGTGCGGACTAAAAGCCTGGCGTCCGCCGCCGCAGACAAACTCGCCGCTGCCGCTGGCCACGACGTAGACTTCGTCTCGCGAGTGGGGAGTCTGCGGGTCGTCGCCGTGCGGCGTGTACAGCTTCACCACCAGCGAACCATGTTCGAACACGCTTACCGACAGTTCGCCCTGCGGACCGGGCAGACGCGCCAACGCTTCGGCCACGGTGATCCTTTCGCAAGAGTTGTTAGTTATCATGGTGACTTGGGTCAATAATACATTACAATGCCCGTCACCGATGACGAGTTTTTGTTCTTGCCGGTTACGTTTTGACCTGATGAGCTAACGGAAGCGCGTCTTGACCTGATGAGCTAACGGAAGCGCGTCGAGCCGGCTGGCAAACAAATGCAATGGCAAATGAAAACTGACAAATGACAAATGGAAAATGATCGGCTAAAGAGAATCTCCGGCAATTCGACTACCTGATTAATAATGAAAGGCAATATTCCCATTCCCGAGCTCCCATTCTCGGAAGAAGTCTGGCTGATGGTCGCCGTGACGTCCGTGCGGGAACGCCGAACGCAACAGGGCAAACCGTTTCGCGACGCCAGCGCGCGTAACGCCACCGGCAGCCTGGCGCTGAAGATCTGGGCAGAAGTTCTCGAAGGGCGCGAGGACTTAAAGCCCGGCTTGTGGGGCGTCACCGGAAAGCTGGAACCGTTTCAGGACCGCACACAGTTTGTCGTCTCTGATTACAAGCCGATACAAATCGATCAATACCGCGAGTACCTGGGTTGCGATCCGTCTCTGCCGCGAGCCTTCACGCTGGATATTGAGACGCTCGCGCTGCCCGGCTTTCGCGACCGCGTCGGGCCAAAACTGGAGAAGGATTTAAAGCTCGGCTATATGCGGATCGAACAGCAGCAGAGATACCTGGAAGACATTGCCGCCGAGGAGGAACGTGTCTATCAATTGGGCTCGCTGAACGCTACGTCCGGCCGCGTCCTGTCAATCGCCGTGCACGTCGGGCCGATTCCCGGTTTTGAAATTGAGGGGTTGACCTCGGATCAGACCGAACACGCCTTTGGCATCGATGCGGAGGGTAACGAGCAAGAAGAGGCGGTGGCGCTCAGCGGTTTTCTCGCCTTGATCTCCGATTTCGATCTGGAGTGCGACGAGATCGTCGGCCACAACATCATTGGCTTTGACTTACCATTTATCTATCAGCGCTGTCTGGTTAACAACATCCCGGCGCGGCCGCCGATCAATCTGGGCGAATACAATGTGCGCGGCGTGTTCGATACGATGAAGGGATGGTGGCTTGGCAGTCGCAACCGCGTCGGCCTCGACGACCTTGCCTGGGCTCTCGGAATTGAATCGAGTAAGACGGGCGAAGTCGAGGGCAGCAAAGTCTTCGATCTGTATCAGGCCGGCCGGCTGGCCGAGATTCGCGAATACAATCTGAACGACGTGCGCGTCACGCGCAAAGTGTACGAGCGCTTGATCGCGTGCTTTGGGCGGTGATTGAATCCGCAGATTACACAGATTTCACAGATCTAGGAAACAATTCGAGCGCGTGGAACCAGTTAGACGCCTTTTGTCTGTGTAGTCTGTGTAATCTGCGTAATCTGCGGACAATCCCTGATTTCCGTCTCTGCGACACCGTTTCATTTCCGAAACAGACTCTGATAAACTGTGAAAGTAATGGATAGTTTGATTCCGGTGTTGATGATCTTATTGGGCATCGTCGTTGGCGCCGTCGCCGTCTGGCTGCTCCTGCGCGCCCAGTCGCAGCGGAGTTATGAAAAGGGCCAGAGCGACAGCGTGATGCAGGTGGCCGCGCTTCAGGAACGGCTTGCGGCGAGAGATCAGGAAGTGCAAAAGCTGCAACACTCCGTCGATAAGGAAGTTTCCGAGCGCGAGCGGCTGAGAGATAACAACGCCGACCTGAAGGCCCAGCTCGAAGGCGAACGACGCGCCGCGCAGGAACGATCAGAATCGTTCAAGCAGGCGGCCGACGAACTCTCCGAAAAGTTTAAGGCGCTCTCCCGCGACGCGTTGAAAGACAACAATCAATCGTTTCTCGAGCTGGCGAGGGCCACTTTGGAAAAATTCCAGACTGGCGCCAAGGGGGATCTCGAACTCCGGCAACAGGCGATCGACGAGATGGTCAAGCCGCTGAAAGAATCGCTGGAGAAGGTTGACGGCAAGATCGGCGAGATGGAAAAGGCGCGGGCCGGAGCGTATGCCGAATTGCGCGAACAAGTGCGGTCGTTGACGACTTCGCAACTGCAACTCCAGGCTGAAACCGGAAACCTGGTGAAGGCCTTGCGCACGCCGCACATTCGTGGGCGCTGGGGAGAAATCCAGTTGCGGCGCGTCGTCGAACTCGCCGGCATGCTTCAGTACTGCGACTTCACTGAACAGGAAACCGTCACTGGCGAAGATGGACGTATCCGTCCGGATGTGATCGTTCGATTACCGGGCGGCCGCACAATTGTTGTCGACGCGAAGGTGCCGTTCGACGCGTTCTACGAATCGATTTCGACCACCGACGATCTGGTGCGGGTCGAGAGATTGAAAGACCATGCCAGGCTCGTTCGCGCACACATCGGCCAGTTGAGTAAGAAATCTTATTGGGAGACGGTGCAGCCTACTCCGGAATTCGTGTTGCTGTTTCTACCGGGTGAAAACTTTTACAGCGCTGCGTTGGAGCACGATCCAAAGTTGATCGAAGACGGCGTAAACCAGGGCGTGATAATTGCAACTCCGACGACGTTGATTGCGTTGCTGAAGGCTGTGTCGTACGGCTGGCGACAAGAGCAGATGGCCGCGAATGCGCAGGAAGTCAGCAAGCTCGGCAAGGATTTATACGACCGTCTTCGTAAATTCACTGAGTATTTCGGCGACATTGGCAAGAACCTCGACCGCGCGTTGGAATCCTATAACAAGGGTGTCGGTTCGCTGGAAGCGCGCGTCCTCGTCACCGCGCGAAAGTTTAAAGAACGCGGGGCGATCGGCGGCGAAGAGATCGAAATCGTCGAGCCGATTGATAAGTCGACGCGGGCGCTGAGCCTTGATGAAGGTGGATTGTTTCCGGAGTTGATAACTGCTGAAGCGGTGCCCGACGAGGACGACGATTCGTTCCCGCTCCTCAATTCAAAGAGCGCAAGCGGCCAGGGATGATTCAACGAGCCTGCGTTAGCGGGTGCCAGGTTGTAGACCCGGGCGTGAGCCCCGGGGTCACGCGCACCAAAAGAAAGAGAGCCCCGCTAGAAGTGGCAAGAGAAATCTGGTTAGGACCGGTACTGGGAAATAGTCGCGAGCGTCTGCTGGCGCGCTGTGCTGAGTATGTCTCGCAGGGCCAGGCCGGGCGGCTGCTATACATCGCAGCTTCGCATCCGCTCCTCGATCTAGTCACAGCGAAACTTCTCGATGGTCAGCAAGCCCACGGTGTTTGGGGCGAGTTTCCCGTCTATCTGTTTCGCGGACTGGTCAGGCGCATTCTGTCAGATGCGATCGTTTCAGAAGCCCGACCATCAGGGAGGGCCAGTACCGGTAGCGAGCCCTTGCTCACGCGCGGGCTTCTGACACCTGATGTCACCGATCAGCCGCTGAAACCGCGTGTAGCGATCGATCGTGAAGAGCTGCCGCTGCGGCGCAGCCTCATCTCGCAAATAATC
>Ga0137404_10000223_pt1 | contig 36648 bp, 28 predicted proteins | sample CZOMad2_1_16fung_FD_108285 | JGI IMG/M metagenome (GOLD analysis project Ga0137404, IMG submission 108285) | Vadose zone soil fungal communities from Angelo Coast Range Reserve, California, USA - CZOMad2_1_16fungal (Illumina Assembly) | ecosystem: Environmental > Terrestrial > Soil > Vadose... | reverse complement strand
CCGCCACTATGGGAATCTGATACTCGACGGCAGCCAGCCTTACAGCGGCGGCTCGGCGACTCACCCGCTCCTTTGCCTGAACGATCTTACGATTGCCAGTGGCAGTTCGTTGATTTTGTCGACCGCTCTGAACGGTGATCTGATTCTGCGGGCAAATCTGATTGACAACAACAGCTCAGGCGGCATCACGCACAACAACGGCGCGATCAAGTTTCAGGGGACGGGCACGATTCCGTCACCGCTGATTCAGCATGTCACTACCGCGGCGACGCTCGGAGGCGTCCTGATTTCGCAAACCAACGGCTCAGTCCAGATAGAGGCGAATCTTTCGATTGAAGGTAAACTGGAATTTAACAGCGGCAACGATCTGCTGGTTCTCAACGCGAAGACGCTGACGCTGAACGGCACCGTCGCCGGCTTGGGTAATTTGAAAGGCGATAGCGCAGCGAAGTTGACTGTGGGCGGGTCAGGCGCGCTGGGGACGCTGCACTTCCTGGGCGGCGCGCAGACGCTCTCGCAAATGACGATCAGTCGCGCCAGTTCAGGGTCCGTTACCCTGGGCAATGACTTGCTGGTACACGACACTATCAACCTCACTAACGGTGTCGTTGATATGGATACCTTCACGCTCACGATCAATGGCATCGTAGCGCGCGGCAGCGGTTACATCATCGGCAACGAACAGCGCAGCTTTAGCTGTTCGACCTCGTGTACCGTTCCGTTCGACGTGGGCACGGCAAACGGCTACTCGCCAATCAGTGAAGCCATTCATGTGAGTTCACCCGGAACTTACACGCAGACGATCAAGGCGACCCAGGGACAGCATCCCGGTATTCATAGCCTCAGTGCCAATGCGCTCCAGCGCTTCTGGACCATTAACAAACCCGCGGGGCCCGACACCGCGCCGACTGCCGACATCACTTTCCAATATCGCGGCGGCGACGTGGTCGGCTCCGAAGCGAACTACAAGATCTTCAAGTACAGCGGCGTCTTTACGCGCTTCGATCCCAGTGGGCCGATTGATACAGTCAATCATAAGGCCACCCTCAACGCGGTTTCTGCTTTTTCTGAGTGGACTTTGGCGGAAGCGAACGCGGTCACGACTGGAACTTTTGCATTTGTCAGCGCGCCTTACACAACCGTTGAAGGCGATAACTTAGATCATTTTGTGACGATCAATGTGAGTCGGAGCGGCGGCAGTGATGGCGCGGTCGATGTGAACTACGCCACGTCGGACGGCACCGCAACCATCGCGAACAATGACTACAATGCGGCTTCAGGTTTACTGAATTGGAACGATGGCGAGATTGCTAACAAGAGCTTCCAGGTTAAGGTAAAGGGCGACATCACCGACGAAGCGGACGAAACCGTCAATCTCACTCTGAGTACCAGCAACGTGCTCGCGTCTATCGGCAGCCCGAATCCGACCCTGCTGACGATCACGAACGATGATGGGGCAACGCTCGCCAACTATCCGGACACGACAGTCGCGTTGAGCGGGGACGTTTCGGTCTCGCCCATGGGGAACGTCGCGCCGACTAATACCACCCGCATCAATGTTTCCACCGATAGCAATTTCAAAGGCACGTTCGCAGCTAGTCCGTCGACCGGGGTGGTCACGATTACCGATGCGCACCCGGCGGGTACATACACGGTCACGGTGAAGGCGTTTGGCGCGTTCAGTTCGACGAGCAAGACGTTCACGCTGACGGTGGACAACGAAACGGCATGCAGCAGCGGCACGTATCGGTTTACCAACGCCGCTGATGTCGGCGCTGGCTCTCAACCTTTTTCCATGGCCATAGGTGACTTCAATAACGACAGCAAACAGGATGTGGCGATTGCCAATTTCAGCTCCAACACCGTGTCCATTCGTCTGGGCAACGGTGATGGCACCTTTATCAGTCCATCCATCCCGGAAGTCAGCGTTGACTTTGGTCCCCAATCCGTTGCGATAGGCGACTTTAATAACGACGGCAATCAGGACTTCGCCACGGCCAACGCAGGCTCCTTCACGGTATCCATTCGCCTGGGCAACGGCGATGGCACCTTTAGCAGCCCCTCTATCCCGGAGGTCAGCGTTGGCGATGCCCCTGAACCCGTAGCGATAGGCGATTTCAATAACGATGGCAAGCTGGATTTCGTCACTGCCAGTACTAGCAACAACAATGTGTCTATTCGCTTGGGCAATGGGGATGGCACCTTTACCAGTCCACCCGTTCCGGAGGTCACCGTTGGCAATGATCCTGAGTCCATAGCGGTAGGCGATTTCAATAGCGATGGCAAGCTGGATTTCGCTACTGGCAATTACGAAGACCATTCTGTGTCGATTCGCCTGGGGAATGGCGATGGCAGCTTTACCATTCCACCCATTCCGGAAATAAACGTCGGCAATCAGCCTGAGTCCGTAGCGATAGGCGATTTCAACAAAGATGGCAATCAGGATTTCGCTACGGCCAACCAAAGCCCGAAGAACGTGTCGATTCGCCTGGGCAATGGCGATGGCAGCTTCACCAGCCCATCTATCCCGGAGGTCAGCGTTGGCAATGTGCCTACATCGGTGGCGATAGGCGATTTCAATAATGACGGCAATCAGGATTTCGCTACTGCTAACCTTAACTCCAACCAGGTGTCGATTCGACTGGGAAATGGCGAGGGCTCCTTTAGCACTCCATTTATCCCGGAAGTTAGCGTTGGCAATGCTCCTCGATCCCTGGTGATCGGCGATTTCAATAATAACGGCAGGCAGGATTTTGCGACGGCTAATAGAGGATTCCAAAATGTCTCGATTCGCCTGAACACCTGCAACGATCTGCCGACTATTACCCCCTCGCCCGTAACACTGCAAGAGGGAGGGCCCGGCTTAGGCCCACAAATCGCCACTGTTAGCGATACCGAAAGCGGCGCCGCGGGCGTCACGATCACGGTTAATGGCGGAACGTCTTCAACTGTTAACTTCGTGACGATCTCGAACATCGTTAACAGTGGGGGGACAGTCACGGCTACTATATTCGCCGACTGTGGCGCTACCAATGCCAGTTTTACTTTGACGGCAACCGACGGCGACGGCGGGACCAAGGACGCCACGTTGAATGTCACGGTCAACGCGAACAGCGCCCCGACGCTGGTCTATCCGGATCCGCAGTCAGTCGCCTTTAACGGCTCGTTGGATGTCACGCCGACAACGGCGACGGACAACGGTTCAATCTCGAGTTATGCCGTGTTCAGCGTCGTGCCGGCTTTAACGACGCCCCCGACGGTCGATGCAAACGGCAAGGTCTCAATCACAAACGCGCAACCCGCAGGCAGTCACGTCATTACTATCCAGGCGACGGACAACTGCACGACGACGACGAATGCAAACTTCACGCTTGATGTGGGCGTCCAACCCGTGCCGGAGATCGATGTTCAAGGGAACGGCAACTCTATCGCTGATGGGGACAGCACACCGCAAACCGGGGACCTGACTGACTACGCTAATGTGAGTCTCGGCAACACGCTCAGTCATACGTTCACAATTCTTAATACCGGAGGGAGCGCGCTCAACCTAACGGGTTCAACGAAAGTCGTAATCGGAGGCACCAACCCGGGTGACTTTATCGTTACTGCTCAACCAACTAGTTCTATCGCCGGAGCTGGCAGCACAACTTTCACAATTAAATTCGCGCCGAGCGCAGCAGGATCACGTACCGCTACTGTCAGCATCGACAACGATGATCCGGACGAGAATCCGTACGACTTCGCGATTCAGGGAACCGGCGAGATCCAGACCTTCGTGGTCAATACAACTGATGACGCGGACAACGACCAGAATTGTGCGCCTCTTGGCACCGGCAATGGTTGCTCTTTGCGCGAAGCAATCGACGCGGCAAATCAAACGACCAACGCGATCATCGCCTTCGGAATTCCGAACGGCGATACAGGCGGCTGCGTCAATGGCGTCTGCACGATTCGTCCGACAGAGAATCTGCCCGCGATCATCCGCACGGTCTTCATAGACGGATACACGCAACCTGGCGCGTCGCCGAACACGCTGACGCTAATTGGAGACGATGCCGACCCGGCCATCGCCGGCGACAATGCCGAGCTGAAGATCGTAATCGATGGTTCGTCCGTAGCGAATGACGGTCGTGGTTTGGATCTTGAAGCAGGCTCTGATTTGTCAACAATCAGGGGCCTGGTGATAACTCACTGGAACGTCGCCGGCATTTACATTAATAGCAGCCGCGGCAACACCATCTCGGGCAACTTTATCGGCATCGATCAGACAGGCACTACGGCAGCAGGCGCGGCGGGGGGCGTGGGCGTTTTAATCACCAGCGACTGCGACGAGTTTGCCGACGAAAACATGATCGGCGGCGAGTTCCCGGAGCTGCGAAATATTATTTCCGGTAACGGCGCGTCGGGCATCGATCTCGGTGGGCCCGACGGCTCATGCGCTGGTGTTACTTCAGTAGAAGGCAACTACATCGGCACGGACCGCACCGGCAAGCTCAGAGTGCCTAACGCGAACCACGGCGTGATTGTTGAGAATGGTTCGGAGTTCAACATCATTGGCTGCGAAGTGCTCGATGGCGACAACCTGATTTCGGGAAATACCGACGCCGGTGTCTTCATCGCCGACACCGATTCCTGCGCGGTGCAGGGGAACTTCATTGGGACTGATCGCACGGGCAAGGCAGCCTTGCCGAACAACCGCGGCTTGGTCATTAACAATTCGAGCGACAACGCGGTCGGGTTCTCACCCTTCGACTTTTCAATCTACCCCAACGTTATTTCGGGCAACACCCTTAACGGCATCGAGTTGGTCGGCGGATCCAGTCGCAATTTCGTACTGGGGAATTTGGTTGGTACCGACCTCAACGGGACCGCCGCAGTACCGAATGGGAAGTCAGGAGTCCTGATTAGCGAAGCGGGTTCCAACATCATCGGCGATGGATTTACCGGCGACGGAAATCTTATCTCGGGTAACGGCGACAAAGGTATTGAGCTCCTTGGAGCGAGCTTTAACGTGATCCAGGGAAACTTTATCGGTACAGATATCAATGGGGCAGTAGTAGCCGGATTGGGCAATGTCACACACGGTATCGAACTCAACGTTTCTGGTTCATCCAATTCGACCGACAACCTTATCGGCGGATCAACAGAGTGCGATTGCACCATTGCGCAGAAAGCGATCACACGGCAATCGGCCGCCCCTCGCGATGCGGTTGCGGCGAATCGAGGAACCTCAGCGGCGGGTAAAGCTCAGGTTTCAGCAGCAAACCGTCAAGGCACTGCTCTAACTCGAAGGGCTGCCGGCTGGAGCGCGCGTCGACCACAACGGTCAGGCATCGCGGCAAATAAACGACAACAGTCTAAACAGCAGACAACTTCCGGACAGCGGGGAGCGGTGAGAACGCAAGGCTCTCAGCAGCCATCCGAGCAGAACGCCTCAGCGGGGAACGTCATCGCGGGCAACGGCGGCAACGGCGTGCGCGTCAGCAGCCCGGCTGACATCAATAACTTAATCAGTCGGAACTCAATCTTCGCTAATGTCCTGGGAATCGACTTAGGTGGCGACGGAGTCACGACAAATGATAGGAGCGACACTGGTCCGAACGATACTGACGACGGCGCCAATCATTTACAGAACTTCCCCGTGATCAACGGCTATGACGCGAATAATTCAACGGTGAGCGGTACACTCGATTCCGGCGGCCCAGCGGCGCAGGATCCAAACGGGGTCGAACCTTTCACGATCGAGATCTTCCGCAACACGGCCTGCGATGCAAGTCTCAATGGCGAAGGGGAGAAGCTTGTAGGATCGAGAGCCGCATCCCTCTTGTCAGGCGGTCATTACTCGTTCTCGGTAACGGTCGACGGCCCAATTCAATTAGGTCAAACCTATACGGCCACGGCCACAGACGGCAATGGCAATACGTCAGAATTCTCGCATTGCTTTGTCGTGATGCAATCAACGACCACCGTCGTAGCCAATGCTTCATCGTTATCGACAACGCCGAGCACCTTCAATAGTCCGTTCACCGTCCTGTGGACTGTCACGACTTCAGGCGGCGGCACGCCTACGGGCACAGTGACCGTGAATGTGGCGTCGAGTACCGAAAGCTGCACCGCGCCGGTTGCCGATGGCGGATGCCAGATCACACCGACCAGCGCGGGAACTAAGCAACTCACCGCAACCTATTCCGGCGATGCGAGCTACGGTAGCAGCAGTTCATCGCCTCCGGTCAGCCACGTAGTCGATAAGGCTTCGACGACAACCACCATTACGAACGCCTCGTCTCTGTCGAGCAGTCCTTCGAATATCGGCGAGCTGGTCACGGTGCAATGGAGTGTTGCCTCGACGCCGCCGGGTGCGACGGGCACCGTGAGCGTGACCGTCGATGGAAATCCGGGTTGCAGCGCGCCATTGTCAGCCGGACAGTGTGACGTGACCCCGTCGACGTCGGGCACCAAGTCGCTGGTCGCTAATTACAGCGGCGACGGAAACTTCCTCCCGAGCGTTTCATCGGGCACTAATCATCTCGTGAATGCGCCGTTGATTAGCGGCCATGTCGATTACTGCATTACTCCGAGCGCGAATGTTCCAGGCGTGACCATTAACGTCACCGGCTCGCAGACAACTTCGACAACCACCGGCTCGGGTGGTAACTACAGCATCAACCTGACGGAGGGTGGTACTTATACGTTAACGCCCACCAAGACGGCTCTGGCGCCGACTGCCCCAGGCATCGATACCGCTGACGTGATAGGCGCCCAACGGCAATTCCTGGGATTGCCGCCCGGTTTGAATGAATGCGCTTTGACTGCCGCGGATGCCAACGAGGATGCAGCCGTCGACACCGTTGATGCGATCGCGATCCAGCGTTTCTTCCTCGGGTCGAATACCGGCACAGCACATGTCGGTGAGTGGCAGTTCAAGCCCGCGAGTCAAGCGTATTCCAACCTGGCCACCAGTAAAACTGGGCAAAACTATGACGCACAGGTGGTCGGCGATCTCACCGGCGACGTCACGCCAACTATCGCCAATCCTGATGGCGGTAATTCCGCGGCCCCGGATCGGGTTGCTCCATCTACGGTAGCAACCGTGTCCTTGCCCATCGACAGCATTGGCACGAATGTCACCAATTTCACGCTCGCGGTGACGACTTCGAATATCAGCGCAGCCGACAATCTGGTCGGTTTCCAGGGTGACTTCACGTTTGATTCGTCGGTCGTTACGTTCCAGGGCACGCCTGCCTCACCGGCCGGACTCACCGCGACGAACTGGAATGTGAGCGGAAACATTCTGGGAGCCGGCACGATCAAGACACTGCGACTCTCGGCCTTCTCGACCACCTCGACACCGCTGTCAGGGTCGGGAACTCTGTTCAACTTGAATTTCACGAGAGTGAGTAACTCGATAAACGACACCACGCAACTGACGTGGGCGGCCGCGCCGAACAACTTTGTCTTCATCGACACCAGCCTGGCGAAGCAAGCTCCCAGTAGTACGCCCGCCGGCAGCATTACTATCGTGGGACCCACGGCTGCCAACGGAAACATCAGCGGCCAGATTGTCGATAGTAATAACCAACCCGTCGAAGGCGCTGCGGTGCGGATGAGCGGGACCCAAAACCGTCTGACCGTGACCGACGCGGCAGGCAACTATCGCTTCGACAATGTCGAGACCAACGGCTTCTACACGGTAGCGCCGTCACGGGCCAACTTCAGTTTCAGTCCGGCGCAGCGAAGCTTCAGCGCGCTGGGTCTGCATACCAACGCGGCTTTCAATGCAACCTTGACGAGCGGGTTTGTGAATCCATTGGACGCCACCGAGTACTTCGTTCGCCAGCAGTACCTAGACTTCCTGGGCCGCGAGCCAGATGAAGCGGGCTTTAACTTCTGGGTGAACAATATCGAGAGTTGCGGCGAGAATGCCCAGTGTCGAGAAGCCAAACGCATTGACACGTCGGCAGCCTTCTTCCTGTCGATTGAGTTCCAGCAGACTGGTTACCAGGTCTACAAGACCTACCAGGCTGCATACGGTGATCTGCCGAACGCGCCGGTACCGATCAGACTCAGTGAGTTCAAACCTGATACGGCTGAGATTGGTAACGGCGTAGTGGTGAACCAGGCTGGTTGGGAGACCGTACTGGAGAATAACAAGCGAGCATTTGTGACCGAGTTTGTGCAGCGCCCAGGATTCACTGCGGCATTCCCGACGACGATGACGCCCATGGAGTTTGTGGACCGCTTGTTCACAAATGCCGGAGTGACCCCGTCTGCAAGCGATCACACGACGGCGATCAATGAGTTCGGCTCCGCCACAACGTCGTCAGATGCGGTCGCGAGAGGACGAGCCCTGCGGCGGGTAGCCGAGAACTCGGCTCTGGCTCAGCGGGAATTCAACGCGGCATTTGTGCTGATGCAGTACTTTGGTTACCTCCGTCGTGATGGCAATAACGGCCCCGATGCGGACTTCTCGGGCTACGACTTCTGGTTGGACAAGCTGAATGCTTTCGACGGGAACTTCCGCAATGCTGACATGGTAAAAGCCTTCCTCGTGTCAGGCGAATATCGCGGCCGATTTCCGCGGTAATCCGGTTTTATTGCCCTGACTGACGGTTCCGCTGCTCGGCACCGCCTTGCTCGCAAAATAATTGACAGTCTTCGCCGAGATTTTCGGTAGTGGGCTATTAGGAGTTGCTACCCCTTTTTCCGCTTTTCCATAGCGGGTTTCACTATCTCACAATACTTACATAGCATCCGATCCTTTGGCTTCTCGCTGACTAGGTACAGTGGCCCCAGCCAGCTTGCGCCCTCATTGCTCTTGGGCTTGTCTCCGGTCACGAACCCGCCGCAATATGTCATCCCGCCATTGACTAGATGATAGAGCAGACTGGAATCAGAAGTAGCGTACATTAGGTTGAAGATTTGCTTACTTGCACCGTGTTCCCATATCCTAAGCGGACCTGACCGATCATGATGTCGAATAACACGCGAGGTTCTACTGGTTAGTGCGCTGCGCCCGGACGATAAGGGCGATCCGGGCTTCCTCAAATTCGGCGCACAGTCTAGAACCATTTCGTTCTAACCGCAAGGTAAATCCGTTAGGAGGAAACTCCTAATGGGAAAGACTAAGCGGGACTCGCCGCGCAAACTGGCAAAGAAACTAAAGCTGATTCGTATCCGGCTGGGATTGTCGCAAAGTGATATGGCGAAGCGTTTAGGCTTGAAGGAGCGGGCCAGTGTTTCAGGTTATGAGCTGGGAACACGGGAGCCGCCGCTTTTGGTACTGCTAAAGTATGCGCGATTGGCTGGGACCATCGTGGACGTATTGATTGACGACAAGCTAGACGTGCCAAAGTGAATCTTGACTTAACAATTCAGAGGGATCAATAATCACAGTATATTGCGGTTGCAAGTTTTTGGATCGCGATATGTTTGACAGAGCGGAGTTCGAGGCGAGTGCGTTCCGCAAAAACAACTTGCCAATAAATGGAAAGGCCCAGCCGAACTTAATCGGCTGAGCCCTAGACAAAACGACCTCCGCTCTTACTTAACCCGAAGGGAGAAGAAGAGACGAAGGCGCTCGTTCCGCAGAAACATAATAAACCCGCGTTGCGGGATAGGTCAACGCCTTAGCGTGATTTCTGGTTCGCCAACGGTACGCCTTCAAAATCTGGCGCTCCCTTCTTAACCCATAAGGAGCGTCCCATGACTGATACCTGGGAGTTCTACAAAGACAGCGCCGGACAGTGGCGTTGGCGACGAACTGCGGCAAATGGTCGCATCGTAGGCGCATCGAGCGAGGGTTATCACAATCGCTCGGATTGCGTAGCTAACGCGCAACGGAACGGCTACACGGGCAGTTAGCCCAGTCTGACAACTGAATAGCAGAACGGCGCAAAGAGTGATCCTCAATGCGCCGCTTTTGTTTTCGATTAGTAGCCCGCGCAAACTAGATCGCGAAGCTCCCAAACGTGCTGAGTGATTCCTGATTCCATAGCGGGAGTGCACCGGATCGAACTATGAATTCGGCAGAAGTTGTAGTAGGCGAAGTACAGCGCCAGCATAGCTCGCAAGTGTTCCCACTTTTTCGAGAAGGCGTTTGTTAAGCGCGTGAGACGACGAACAGAGGTGCGGATGCTGAGGTTTGAACGCTCAACGATTGACGTACAGATACGGCTAGGGTCAGGGTCTCCGATCATTATCTTCGTTGCTGTCTCAATTACGACGGGTGGCGAATATTTCTGCTCGCCGTCTGGGTTAGACGCATAGACCTTGATTAACATCGCGTAGTCAACGCGGGTGCCGAGTGAGTAGCTGACCGCGTTCTCATAAGGCCGGAAGCCGTCTGTAGTCAATTGGAATTGTCCGCTGGTCGCGTCGTTCAGCTTCTCGGTGAAAGCCTCTGTATCTTCCATTCCACGCTCGCCAAGATGCCACGCAAGAATCAGTTTTGTATTTCGCTCGATGCCGACAAAAGTATAAGCATCACCAATTTTCGGATCGGTGATTTGCTTGTAAAGTTTATGGCGATTCTTGCAACCCACGAATCCCCAAATCTCATCCGCTTCGACATCTTTTACCGCAACGCCTTTGATGCGATCTGCCATTAACTTCTCGCAGCGGTCGCCAGCGATCACAAGCATATCCATGATCGTTTGTTTGTGGACGCCAGTAAGACGCGACACGCTTCTAAGGGAGCAACCTTCTAGCAGCATGTGCAAGCATTGCAGAGCCTTGTCCAGAGGCAATCGGAGATCGTCGCGGAGTGTTTCTTGTCGTTCGATGAATGCGCGGCGACAGGTGTTGCAGTAAAAGCGTTGTTTGCCTTGTTTGTTCTTTCCGAACTTTCGGGCGAGTGATTTGCAATCGTGGCAGGTCATTTTGAGCCTTGCTTTCCCAGACGGGTTAGCTCAAAATGCCGATGCTTGATTCGGGCGTGAGCTATCACGTCTGATTCACTGGCCTCGCTGGTTGTTAGTAGCAACTAGCGGGGCTGAAAAAACGGCGGAGAGGGTGGGATTCGAACCCACGTGGGGCCACGCAATGACCCGGACGGTTTTTAAGACCGTTCTAATCAGCCACTCTAGCACCTCTCCAACCTAACGAAAGGTCAGTCAACTTGGGTTTCCTGAGTTGGTTGACCTTTCCAGCTTTCAAACAACTAAGAGCATTTTAGCACGTATTTCCTAAAAAGCAAGCGAATTGTATATACACCTGAAATACGCTTGCGATTTAAGGCTTGCATTGTATATACGTCTGACATATACTTGATCTCGTCGTGGCTGATTCTCGAAACAAAAAGGCTGAGCTGAGGGATGCTAATTTGCTGGTTCGTCTCCAGCCTGCCGAGAAGAAAGCGTTTCAGGACGCCGCCGAGCTTTCAGGGATAGCGCTTTCTGCATGGATACGTCGGCATTTAAGAAAGGCCGCGATCAGCGAATTGCGCGAAGTCGGTGCGATCCCTGAGTTTCTGAAAGATAAAGTCTAAGAACTTAAATGAGCCCAACGAGCGAGACAAAGCAAGGTGCTATCGAATACGCGCATCATGGTATTGGTGAAGCGTTGAAACGTGGACAGTACACGGTTCCCACAAACCAGCGAAACTACGCTTGGGACGATGCTCAGATATCTGCTCTATTGAGCGATTTCACTAATGCCATTAACGTTGGACGGCCAGCATATTTTTTGGGGACGATTGTTCTAACCAAAAGCGGCGCGACACTGCCACAGATCGCGGACGGTCAACAACGTCTTGCGACAATAACGATCCTGCTTGCCTCGATTCGGGATTGGTTTTTCTCACAAGGCGCAGAGGAAGATTCTACTTCGATTGAAACAGACTTCCTTAGAAAGTTTGATCGTAATGTTCGGGGCTACACGCCTACTCTTACGCTCAATTCGGTTGATAACGAGTTCTTCATGAAACGCGTCTTGTCGCGGCCCGGTAGCCCGGACAGGGACACCAAACCAACAAAGTGGTCGCACGAGCGAATTGAACGCGCAGCGGAACTAGCAGCTAAACACGTTGCCGCAAGGGTGAAGGGTCTTAGTAAGGAACACGCAATTGCTCATCTCAACCAGTGGGTTGAATTTATTCAAGACACGGCCCAAGTAATCGTGTTGACAGTACCGAACGACCTAGACGCCTTTACGATGTTCGAAACATTGAATGATCGGGGACTTAAGACCTCACAAGCTGATCTCATTAAGAACTATCTGTTTTCCCAAGCTAAGGATCGAGACAAAGAAGCCCAACAAAAGTGGGACTCGATGATAGGAGCCCTAGAAACACTCGAAGATGAAGATATCACTCTCGCGTACCTGCGAACGCTTTTGACTTCTCTATACGGGTTGACCCGTGCGGACATGATTTTCAAGACCGTTAGAGATAACGTTGCCGGACGAAACCAAGCTGTCACCTTTTTGGACATGATGGCTGAATATGCAAACGAATACGTCGCGATTTTGAGTCCTGACGCACCTAAGTGGAACGAATATGCACTTGGCGTTTCCCGCTCAATTGCAGTTATAAAAGAACTCGGCATCGCGCAAATTCGACCTCTAATGCTTTCAGTTGCCAGACATTTTCCAGTAGCGGAAGCGAACAAAGCATTTCCTTTGTTCGTCAATTGGTCGGTGCGATTTCTGATTGCGGGAGGGGGTCGCGGTGGATCGCTTGAAGAAGCATATGCTGATAGGGCGAAAGAAATCACTGAGGGCGACGTTGCCACCTCAGAGATGCTAGCGAAAAAGATGGCTGACAGGATTCCGAGTGACGCGTTGTTCGCGGCAGCGTTCGCTGGGGCTCGCGTTTCCAAGACCAACCTAGCTAGATACTACTTGCGCGCCCTAGAGCTGAAGTTTACGGGTGATCCTGAACCGGCGTGGATACCAAACGAGGATAGTTTGAAAATAACCCTCGAACACGTCTTGCCAGTAAATCCTGGCCCTGGTTGGGAGCATATACACCCTGAAACCGCGAATAGCGTCTACAAGCGACTTGGCAATATGGTGTTGATGCAAGCCTCGAAGAATAATGAGATAGGAAACAAATCATTCATGACTAAGCGTCCTTTTCTTCAGGCTTCGCCTTACTTGCTAACTAAGATGGTTGGCCTAAAACTTGATTGGGATGTCAAAGATATAGATGAACGTCAAATCAAGCTCGCAGAGATCGCTGTGGAGACGTGGCCGATTAAGTAGTGTTTGCAATGTTTCAAAAAGACTATTGGAGCATGAGTAACAGGGAGTTGGAGCTAATCGCGGAGAAGTATCATGTCTCGCCAATGTCGTTGCCGCCCGGCGATAACAACTGGGGACATGCCTATGTAGATCGAGATCGGATTATCGGGAACCTTGTGGCGCGGGATACCGCGATGCGAACAACCCTTACGACCGTGTTTTCTGTCATTGCTCTTTTATTATCCATTGCGGCGTTCGCCAAATCTTTCTTTTTCAGGTAGCAACTCCTAATAGCCCACTACCAGATTTTCTTGACATGGCGCAACTTTCTTTGCTAAAAGGCACACTAGCGGAATTAAAGTGAGACTAGCCTACTAGATCACACCCGACCGCCACGGTCCATCTCTACTTACCGATGGCGTTATTGTTAAGAAACACACAGGAGGTCTTCGAATGAAATTCCAAAAGTCTTTTGCACCGGTGATATTCGCCGTGATCATTCTCGCGTGTTCACAGGCAACACCAGGCCAAACCAAGTTCGCTACTGAGTCCTCGGCCGGCTCCAGCGTTAGGTGGGACGTGTCCGCAGCCAATGCTGGCGGGACCTTAACAATCTCGGCGCCCGACGGCAGGGTGTTCCGCAAGACTTTTCCCGCCGGCAGCGTGGCCGATTTCACGCTGGTCGATAATCAAGGGGAGCGGCTACCGGACGGGTCGTACACTTACGAGCTGCGGCTGACCCCAATCTTGTCACGTGACGCGAAAGCCACGCTGAAGGCGTCGCGCGCCAACGACGATGATCCGGAAGCTGACCGTGTCGGGCGTAAGCGCGCTACATTGCCTGGGCAGGTTCAGTCGGGAGCTTTCGCAATCCTGAACGGTCAGGCAATCGTCGGCGGAGCAGTCGAAGGTCAACGCATCAGCAAAGCAGCTGATCCCCTACGGGGCGCCGCCGTTTCCGGCAACACTTTGACCAGACTGCGCAACCATAGTTTATCTCTGCGAGCTATGCCCGATCAGGTCATCCCTGACGATCTCATCGTGCAGGGCAGCGCCTGCATCGGCCTGGACTGCGTCAACAATGAGAGCTTTGGCTTTGACACAATCAGGATGAAAGAGAACAACACTCGGATCAAGTTTGAGGATACTTCGACTAGCGCGGGCTTTCCAACCCACGACTGGCAGCTCACCGCGAATGATTCCGCCAACGGCGGCGCCGACAAGTTCTCGATTGAAGATATTACGGCAGCCACAGTTCCTTTCACTGTGAGGGGGAGTGCTCCGACCAATTCCATCTTTGTCGATTCGACGGGCCGACTGGGACTGCGCACCAGCAGTCCGGTTCTGGACATTCATGCGAACACCAGCAACACGCCCGCAATGCGCCTCGAGCAAAACAACTCTGGCGGCTTCAACGCGCAGACCTGGGATATCGCCGGCAATGAAGCAAACTTTTTCGTTCGCGATGTCACCGGCGGTTCCCGCTTGCCATTCCGCATCCGGCCCGGCGCGCCGACAAGTTCGATCGACATCAACGCGAGTGGATTTGTCGGCATCGGGACGGCGAGTCCAGTAGGTAAGTTGCATATTGCAAACGGGACTTCGGGTACGGGGATTTGGATTGATGGGTTTACGCCTGCGACCAATCCCACCATTGCTAACAACGCAGGTAACGAAGTTACATTTCGTGGTAGTGGTGGTAACACAACAGACGGATTAGCATATAATTTTGTAAGGTTTGATACTGCCGCTAGCTTTCTGGCGATAACAAACAGCGGCAAAGTCGGCATCGGGACGACGCTACCGGATCAGAAGCTGTCTGTTAATGGCGACGCCGACAAGGTCGGTGGTGGATCTTGGCTAAGTTTTTCGGATGAACGCTTGAAGAACATCAAGGGCCACTTCAATCCCGGACTCAAAGCTGTCATGCAGTTACAGCCGATCCGCTATGAGTACAAGCGGGACAACGCTCTCGGACTTAAGTCAGAAGGTGAACACATCGGCTTCGGAGCTCAGTCATTGCAGAAGGTCATTCCGGAAGCCGTGACTAAGAACAGCGAGGGATATCTGATGGTCAACAATGATCCCGTCATCTGGACCATGCTCAACGCGATCAAGGAGCAGCAGAAGGAGATTGCGGAACTGAAGGGGCAAGTCCAGAAGTTGCGAGCGGCCTCGCACCGGCGAAGGAAATAGGTTTCGCCTCCATTGGCCACGAAAAAGGCGCAAGCAGCAAAAACGAAATCGTTTCGCGCTTGCGCCTTTAGCGTGTCTTGGCTGATTTCTTTTGCAGTCCAAACGCGGCGACGGGCTACTCTCCACCTTCCTGGACAAGATCCAGAAAACCCTTCAACTCCAGTGCGCGCTTCTTAACGACTTCCATGCGCGCGTCAATCCGCATCGGAATGTACATCGTGCCTTGCATTGTATCGTAAAGGGCGTCGATGAGTTTGAAATCCAAATCTCGATACTTAATCCATTCAAGCTGCGCCAATCTCAACGCTTCCTTTTGCGCCGGCTTCAGAGCGTGCATGAGCTCGCCATACTTCTGGTTCAGCTCTTTGTCCCACGCGGCGTAAGCTTTGTCGGTACACTGGACCATGCCGGCCGTCGAGCCGTTCTTATCAATGCAACCCTCGAGCGCTTTGTCGATTGGTGTTGGGCTTGCTCCTGTCTTACCGCATCTCTCGCGTTAGCGAGCGCGTACGAAAGACAGGTAAGTACAAAAATCAGAACTGCGAATTGCTTCTTCATTAAGACGCCCTCTATCCTACGGCGGTACCCACCCGCTGCTGCGAGCGATTTGTACCGTGGTTTAGTTGACAAATCTCCGCAGTTGCACGCTGATCGCGAAACCGATAGCGATGAACGTGGCCAGCACTGAAGAAAGACCTGCACTCATCAACGGCAGCGGCACACCGATCACTGGCAGGAAGCCCAGCACCATGCCGACATTAATAAAGATTTGAAAGATCAGTCCACCGACGATGGCCATGATCACCAGCATGCCGGTGCGGTCGCGCGAGCGGCGAGCGTCGGTGATCAAACGGGTCATCAGCAGCGCGTACGATGCCAGTAGCAGCATGCAACCGACGAAACCCGTCGTTTCAGCCGTGACAGCGAAGATAAAGTCCGTGTGCGGTTCAGGCAAAAACTTCAGACTGCTTTGCGAGTACTCAGAACCACGGGCCCCCACCAGTCCACCTTCGCCGACGGTGACCATCGATTGCCAGGTGTGATACCCGAAGCCGCGTTTGTCGGCATTCTCGGGATCGAGAATCACGTTAATGCGCTCGAGCTTGTATCCATGAAGCAGGCCGGTCTTGACGCCCAACGTGTAAGCCAGCGGCGCCCCCGCGATCATTGCAAAGAGCACCGCCGCGACTACCCACATGCGCATCGACGATAGGAACAGCACGATGGCGAGCAGCGGTACGTAAGTAATAGCCTGGCCCAGATCAGGTTCCAGCAAGATCAAACCCATCGGCAAACCAAGAATCACGCAACCCATGAAGAGTTCTTTCCAGCTCAGCAAGCCGGTGCGATGCTTTCCGAAATACCTCGCCAGCATCAGGACGACAGGAATCTTTACAAACTCAGACGGTTGAAACTGCCCCAGCGGGCCCGGCAACTTGATCCAGCAACGCTGGCCATTAATCTTCATTCCGATACCCGGTATGAGCACGATGACCAGCAACACCAGTCCCAATGCGTAAAGAATCGGAGCCAGTTCAACCAGGCGGCGATAATCAGTGAAGGCGATCGCCAACATTGCTACCAGGGCAATGCCCAGACCGATCAGTTGCTTTTGCCAGTAGGGCTCGGTGGGCTGAGCGTTATGAATCTCCCACGCGCCAAAGCAGACGATGCCGATCGCCAGCACTGCAATCAGCCAGTCGAAATCGCGCAACTTGCGTCGTTGAAGGATGGCTACCATGGGTTAGTAAGCAGTCGGCAGTGAGCCGTGAGCAGTCAGCAGAAGCAACGTACTTCAGCGAATTCTAATGGCGACGTTATTCACCGGTGTCTCTTTTGCCGTTCGGGTTTTTGCATAATAGACATCATAAATCGCACGCACGGACGGAGCTCCAAAACGCGATCCCAGGCCCGCGTTTTCAATCATCGCCACGCAGGAAATCTCTGGCTTAAAGGCTGGCGCATAGGAAACGAACCAGGAGTGGTCCTTGTGCTCTGAGCCTTCCTTGCCAAGACTGACTACCTGCGCGGTGCCGGTCTTGCCGGCGATGTCAAATCCCGCCAGCTTGATCCCGGTGGCTGTGCCCGCGACGTTCACCACCGACCACATAGCGTGCACGACCAGATCGCTCTGGTCGATTGGAATCGGAAGAACTTTAGGTTGCGGCCGATCGAAAGTCCGGGCCTGCCGTTCCGGCCGGTAATCGGCACGGGTGGGATCGTTTCCCACCGCGGCAATGGCGCGCACCTCTTTCAAAAGATGCGGGACGAACATTTTTCCTTTCATCCCGATCGCTGAATGAGCGCGCAACAAAGCAATCGGTGTCAGCACGTCCTCGCCCTGTCCGAACGAAGAGTAAACGGTGTCGATGTCTTTCCACTCGGGATCGGTGGGATAATTACGGGCCTTGAATTCGCGCGATGGAGTCGTGCTGATCACTTCATGAGGGAGGTCGATCCCGGTGCGCTTATTGAGATCGAACTCATCCACCATGGCCTGAATGCCCTCGAGCTTCATCTTCAAACCGAGGCGATAGAAGTAACCATCGCAGGAATGCTCAATGGCAAAATGCACATTGGGTGTTCCGTGGTTACCGCCCATGCAGCGGGTGAATTTGTTGCCGATGGTAATGCCGCCGCCGCAGACCAGGTTTGAACTTTGAATCGAAATCGCACCCTGTTGCAGTCCGGCAGTGGCCATCAAAGGTTTCCAGGTTGAGCCCGGCGGATATTTGCCCTGAATTGCGCGATCAATGAGCGGCTTGTCCGGATCGTTCAGCAGCTTTTGGTACTCGGCGCGGCCTTCCTTCGTGGTGATGCGTTTCGAAAAGAGATTCGGATCGAATGTCGGAGCTGAGGCCAGGGCAAACACTTCACCGTTGTTCGGATCCATGGCAATGATCACGCCGCGGCCCTGTGGCGATTTGCGTAGTTGGTCCTCAGCGGCCTGTTGCAAATCAAGATCGATCGTGCTCACGATGTCCTGGCCCGATTGCGGCTCGACCCGCTCTACCTCGTTTTGAATATGGCCGCGACTATCGACGATCACTTTCCGGTAGCCGTCGCGGCCGCGCAGGTATTCGTCATAGACAGCCTCGATTCCTTCCTGTCCGATGATGTCGCCCGGCCGGTAGCCTTTGTACTCCGGTTTGTTTAATTGCTCAGGACTGATCTCGCCGACGTAACCCAGCACATGGGCCAACATCCCATTTTCCGGATAACGCCGCTGTGGCGTTTGCTCTACCCGCAGCGCCGGCAGTTCCAACTGGTGCGCGTCCACCCAGGCAATGTCCGCCTGCGATGCGCCTTCCTTAATCAGGATCGATTCAAAGGCCGGCTGCGACTTTAGTTGGTCAAAGCGCTCGCGCAAAATCTCACCGTCAATCTTAAGTCCTTCGGAAAGCGGCTTTATTAGAGAGTAACGGTCGATCCCTTTGGTGTCTTCCCGCGAGAGAATTACGCTGTATATCGGTGTAGAGTCGACCAGCTTGTTGTTTCCGGTGCGGTCAAAAATCGCGCCGCGTGGCGCTGGAATTGGCAGCAGGCGGATGCGCTGGTTCTCAGCGATTTCAGCGTAGTGCGAGCCGTTGATAATTTGCAGCAGATAAAGCCGGACCCCGAGCAGGCTCAGCAGGACCAGGATCAACGCCTGAATCAGTCGCAGCCGCAGCCGCAGGTTTTGTGAATCGTCAACGAATTTCATCGGCTTCTCCTGCGCAGGCCGCCAGTGCCGCCGCGAGCCACGCGGCGACGAACTGTGAATTGGCGCCGCTGCCGGGCTTTGGCACTAAAATAAGAATCATAAGCGTAAAGCAAAATCGTTCCGGCAATCGTAGTTGCGACAAGTTTGTACGACAAGGATTGCATGAACGGCATCGGTGGCGGCTGTCCGAGCAGTCGGTGCATCCCGACATACACCAGGTTATCAATCAGACTGGCGCTGGCCAGGACGGGGATGCGCAGTATCGTCGTGTCCAGCATGACGCGCGAGGCCACGAAGTAGACTGCGTAGGCAGTCATCACTTTCGAAAATCCACCGGCGCCCAACAACGCTGGCCGGCCGCTGATAATGTCAGTCGCCAGTCCGGCCGCCGCGCCTACTATGAGAGCCTGCAAAGGCTCGCGTTGGAGCGCGAAGTAAACCACCAGGATCAAAGTGAGGTCCACGTAACCAAGCGGCTGCCACACGCCTCGCAGCGCCGATTGCAAAGCGATAGCCGTGACCAACAACACTGCAATTGTTAGTTGACGCATGTCTTGGGGGGTGAGCAGTGAGCAATTGGCAGTGCGCAGTAGGGTGAGCAGAAGGAACCAAGTCGACAGCAAATGATCGCGCGCGTACCTCTATTATTCATCTTACTTATTTTTCTGAGTATCGAGCGGACGTTGACTTGTTCACTGGCCACTGCCTACTGCTCACTGCCTACTGCCTACTCTTTTCTTTTCTACGTTGGGGAGCGCCTGGTCGGATTCGGTGCGCGGCGGCGGCGTGTACTTCAGCACCGCGACTTCTTTTAATCGATCCAGACCTGCACCCGGCCGGATATGAATAACAGGTGATTGTGCCGCCGAGCCGGCTTTCACGTCGACTACGGCCCCGACGTTGTAGCCTGGTGGATAGATCGCGTCCTGGCCGGTAGTCGTGACTGTGTCTCCCACTTGCACTTTTTCCATTCCGGAAACGTAACGCATTTCCAGCAGACCATTTTCGCCCATGCCTTTTACAGATCCGAGAGCATTCGATTGCCCTAGTTGACCGACAATCGCGCCGGCGCCGGACCTCTCGTCGGTAAGCAGCATCACCTGCGCGCTCCACGGACTGGTGGAAACGATGCGTCCGACGATGCCGTCAGAGGTGACGACGGGCATGTTGACTTCAACGCCTGCCCAACGGCCTTTGTCGATCATCACGCTGTCGAACCACATCGAAGGGTCCCGGGCGATCACGCGCGCCACCACCGTCTGGTAGCTGCTCTTTTCATTCAGCTTGAATAGGTTTTCCAGCCGATCGGCTTCAGCCGCGCGCAGGCGCGTGTCGCGCAGCTCAGCCTGCATCTGGTCGATTTGCTGGCGCAGTTGTTGGTTTTCAGTGGAAGCGCGGCGCAATTCGCCGAAATTTCCGAACAGTCCGCCGATCCAATTTCCCACGCTCGAGGTGCCCTGCTGGATGGGATAAGTGATCGTGTGGGCGATCGAGCGAATCTTTCGTTGTTTGGTTGCGTCGTCGCGCGCGTCGTACGTCATCAAACCGAAATTCAGCAAGAGCAGCCCAAACAACCACCACGGGGCGCGTTGGCGAATCTGTCTTTGAGTACGAATGGCGGCCATTGGTTCATTGCCAATTGCCAATTGCCGATTGCCAATTTGTTCCAATCCCAAATCGGCAATCGGAAATCGGCAATGTCTAGGTTCCGCTCGTCAAACTATTGTCCCACTTCACTCGCTTGAGCAAGTCGAAGTCTGAAAGCATCTTGCCGGTGCCGAGCACAACTGAGGCCAGCGGATCTTCGGCCAGCGAAACCGGCAGGCCGGTTTCGATCGAGAGCCGCTTATCGAGGTTCTTGAGAAGTGCGCCACCGCCCGTCAGCACAATACCCCGCTCAACTATGTCCGCGGAAAGTTCGGGCGGCGTCCGCTCCAGGGCCACCCGCACCGCGTTGATGATCGTCGAGACTGAATCTGCCAGGGCCTCGCGAATCTCTTCGTCGGAAATCGTGATCGTTTTGGGAATGCCTTCTATTAGATTTCGACCGCGTACTTCAAACGAGAGTTCTTCGTCGAGCGGAAATGCCGAACCGAGTTCGATCTTGATCGCTTCAGCCGTTCGCTCGCCGATCAGGAGATTGTATTTTCGTTTGATGTACTGCGTGATCGCTTCGTCCATCTCGTTGCCGGCCACGCGCACCGAACGTGAATAGACGATGCCGCTCAAACTGATCACTGCAATGTCTGTGGTCCCGCCGCCGATGTCCACGACCATGTTGCCGTGCGGTTCGGTGATCGGCAGCCCGGCGCCAATCGCCGCGGCCATTGCTTCTTCCACCAGGTAAACTTCTGATGCCTTCGCGCGATACGCCGAATCTTCGACCGCGCGCCGTTCGACTTGGGTAATCTCGGACGGAATGCCGATCACGACGCGTGGACTGACCCAGGTCTTGCCGTTGTGTGCTTTGCGGATGAAGTGCTGCAACATCTTCTCAGTCACTTCAAAATTTGCAATCACGCCGTCTTTCATGGGACGAATGGCGACGATGTTACCAGGAGTGCGGCCCAGCATCTCTTTCGCGTCGCGGCCCACGGCCTCGACGGCGTTCGTCACCTTGTTAATGGCGACGATCGAAGGTTCAGAGACGACGATGCCACGGCCCTTGGCGTAAACCAGTGTGTTGGCGGTGCCGAGGTCGATCGCCAGATCGCTGGAGAAAAGACTAAATATAGATTTAAAAGCCATCTGGAAGGGTTATCCTGACTTGTAAAATGAATTGGCCGAAGATCTGAACGGTCAATCTCAGCTTTGGTTAATGCCGCGAGATTTCGCGAAGTCGGTTGGCAAATCCGCAAACAACCTGTCGAAGCAGAACCAACCAACAAGATACAACGATCTTCGCGCTAACGCTATCACGAAATCAGCTTCTCGCCGGGAATTCTCTGAAATTGTGGCAGCTCAACCAAAGTCGACTCAGGCGCGGTGTCTTTAGCTGCCGCTTCCGGGTCGGCGATGACCCTGACACAGTTCTTGTTCGCGGCCTTCGCCTGGTACATCGCACGGTCGGCAGACGCGATGAGTTGCTGTGGTGATAAAGCGTGGATAGGAAACACGGCGACCCCGAAACTCGCGGTCAAAGAGAGGTTGAGGCGCCGTCCCCCGGTGAACTGATGGGCTTCAATCTTTGCGCGAATGCGTTCGGCGACCTGGATTGCTTCGTCGATGCCCGTCTCGGTCAGGATGAGCACGAATTCGTCGCCGCCATACCGCACCACGCAATCTGTATCGCGCACTGACGGCAGCACCACGGCCGCGATTTCCATCAGCGCGTGTGAACCTGCCAGGTGTCCATGCAAGTCGTTGATGCGCTTGAAATCATCGAGATCGAGAAAGAGCGCCGCGACGTTCGAACGAAAGCGCCGCGCGCGTTTGATTTCATTCACCAAAAATTGGCGCAGGTAGCGCGCATTGCGTAACCGGGTGAGATCGTCGGTGAGCGAAAGGCGTTCCGCCTCGGCGATGCGGACCGAATTCGCCAGCGCCGCGGCTATTGGAATAGTCAGCGACCCGAGTAATTCACTTTCCGAGCGCGAGAACCGCGCACCGGGACGAGTTCGCAAACCTTCCAACACGCCCACGATCCGCTCTCCATGGACCAGGGGCAGGGCGATCACGCGGCGGCCGTTTTCAATTCTGCGAATAGTTTCAATTTTGGTCACAGCTTCGTGAGCAGCTTTTGATTGCCTTCCATCTGGTGGTCCAACGTCAAGGAGCAATTCGCGTTGCCACTCTTGATCGAAGAGCAGTGTTCCGGCGCCGGCGAAATTGCGACTGGCCAGAGGTTCTAACTTGACTGCATCGAGGCCGCTGTTTTGCGTGGTCAAAAATATCGACCAATGATCAGCGGAAACCAATCGGACGACGCCGGCCAGCGCGGCGAGACCGGCTTGTTTTTGATCCGATGCGAGATGAAGCGAGGTGAGCAGCGCGAATGCGCCACGTAGCTGCTGACCGCGAAGGGATCTCGGCAACGAGAAAGCGCAGCTGTCCGGAATCGACTTGAAACCTTCCGGCAGTTTTAGTTCGCCGGTGCCCACGACGTCTTCGACTTGCCTGAGCAACGCGGGTAACTGCGGCGGACTATCGGACGGCCTGAAAGCCCAACCGGGTCAAACTTTGATTGTCTGGCGTCGGATCGCCAGGCAGAGACATCGCTCGACGACAAGCCACAATCGAAACGCCGGGCCATAACTCATTCGCTCTGCTCACGACGCGTGACAGTTCCCGAAGCTTCGCCCCGGCCGGAACCTCGTAAAGAATGGCCAGCGGATGCGAATTCTCCGGGTACGCGTCAGCCAACGCCTGTGTTTCGGTCAGGTCGTGCGCAAGAACTGAAATGCCCGCTGAACTCAGGCCCTCGAGTAGTTCAACGCCGGGCGCATTTTCAGCGTCCATGAACAATATTACCTGCTTTTTCATCCGGCGCCTGGTCCTCCAAGGTTCGTAACTCTTAGCTGAGGATTCTTTGTTTGCCGGGGCTGCCTTTAGTCGATATCGGATCAGCGTTTAGCTTGATCTGGAGAGCGCGACGCGATACTGGGTGCGGTTGCCCTGAACATCCGTTGCTTCAATAGTCACTTCCCGCATTGCCGGTATGGCGCTGATCTGCACTTGAAAGTTGCCATCGGCGGCGGCTTCGGCTTCACGCCCTGCGACGCGTACGCTGGTTCCCACTGAAGTCGTGCCTCGAATGATGTAGACGTTGCCGCCGAGGTACACCGCGGTTAAGTTCGCCATCGGAACGGTGGCCCTGTTGGCGCCCTGGGTAGTAACGAGAAACTTTAGCGGCTCACTCCAGTCACTGGTCTGTCCCGAAGAGGCGGTTGCGCGAAGGCGCCAGAAATAAGCTCCCGGGCGCAGGTCAGTGGCATTGAATTGCATCACCACCAATTGATCGCGCTCAATTACTTTTCCTGACGGAACGAAGAAAGGCGAAGTGGCAACTTCCACGCGATAGTAAGCGGGAACTCCCGATTGCGGTTTCTGCCAGCGCAAGATGACACTCGCCGAACCATTTCCGCCTGCGAAAATCTTTTCGAGGTCATGTGGCTCCAAAGGTTGCGGCACCTCCAAAAGACGTTGAGGCTTGGAAACAGTGCCCGATTGATTGACCGAGACATATTCGCCACCCTGAAGTTTCTGGGACTCGCCGGCGCGATTAGCGCTTTCCACGCTGCCGCTGTTGACGCGAATCTCTTCCGTTCCTTCCGGATTGACTCCGAAGCTGGCCGCGGTCTGCCCGCTGATCTGGTTCTGGGTCTTGGGTGTCTCGATCACATTCCGGTTGTCTTCACTCTGTGGCTGTGTGCGGACGGTCATCTGTCCGCTGTCTACTACCACGTGAACATTGGAACGCTTGCCATCTTCAGCGCTGGCGTTGTCGCGAATGATGATCGTGCTGTTGGGCCGGACTACTACGGTCGAGCCGTCGGCCATGCTGATGCGCGCGCGTCCGTCGGCCTGCGTCTGCACCGTGTCGCCGGGATAAAGTTGCACGTCCGTGTTGGCGACTACGACCTGGCGCGTGGCCGCGCGAATTACTCGCACCTCACCTTCGAAGGACATGAAGCGCGCGCCCGCCATTGGAGCAGAGTGCAGGGCCACGTTCCTGAGAGGGTTACCATACTTCCAGACATACAATGCTGAGCCGGCGGCGATGACACACAAAGCCAATATCAGCGCCGCCACATAGAGGGCGCGCTTTTGAATGACCCACCAGTCGTACTCGAAGTGGCTGACTTTGGCTGTCATCGGTCTTGATTCATCGGAGGTGAAGATGGAGCCACAGGGGAGCGGCCAACTTGCGCCAACATAGATTAACACACGCGGCAGAGGCCTTCAAGAGGCTTGTTTTATTGAGATCTATAGCGATATGCGGAGGGCTGAAGGGTGCCTGAGCCTCACATATATCGGGTTTGAGATGATCCAGGGTTGGCCCCTGACCGGCGCGGGTAGCGAATCGAGATACACTTCGACCCGATAGACGCCGGGTGCGGTGATCGGAAAGTCCACGTCGGTGCCGGATTTTTGATCGATCACCGCTCCGTCTTTCAAGAGAGTGAAACGACTATTGAGGGGCGCGCCGGCTGTCAAACTCAATCCACTCGCAAAATCGATCTCGTCTCCGAGGATCTTTCGCGCGTCGCCGGTAGCAGTGAAGCTGAACCCCTTCGCATCGCCGAAAATGTCAAAGGATGAGTAGCAATGACCCAGCGCAATCGCTTCCAGCAGTGATGAGTCACTGAGTCCTTTGTCTTTCGCAATCAGCACGTGCGTGCGCACGGTACGAAAACTTCGTTCATAAGGATCGAGCTTCACGCCCAGCCATTCTTTGCCTGAAGCATCATTCATGCTAACGCCGACGTTCGAATGAGCATCGTTTCCCGCCGTTGCTACCAGTTTGCGATTGCTCGCGGAGATGGCATCGTCCCAACGCTTCAGGTTTTCGGCTGGTCGAGCAAAGAAGTTGGCGAACATTAATTCCGGATAGCTGCCGTAAGACCACAACCCATCGAAAAGCAAAACGACAGGATTGATTTCTCGAGTGTTGGTGAAGAGGTTGTAGACTTCGACGCCGTCGACGGAACTTGTTTGCCAGTTCTGCGAGTCGGCCGGATAGGCTGCGAAAGAGAGACCACCGGCGGATCTTTGCTGGTTGATGACTTCCTGCGTCGTTCGGGCGCCGGCAGATGCGGCGTCGGCTGAACCTGGAATCAGCAGCAATCGATCTCCATTGGACGTTGCGACCTCGTTGCCATTCACGAACAACACTCCGCCGTGTAATCCCTTCAGGGTCATGGCCGCGGTATCAAAGTCCGACTGGGGATGCTCAGTCATGATCACGAAATCGAGTTGGTTCGCTTTGGCGGCGGCGATTAGTTCTGCAAAATTCCCGGTGCTGTGTCCACCCAGAGAAGAATGAACGTGAATGACTCCCTGGTAATCAACAAACTCGCTTTGAGTTGATGGAGCCACGCGTTGCGCGGCGAGCTGTTGAATCGTTCTGCGGAGACGGCTGAGGCGGTAACGACGATAGGCGAAGGGAAGTTGGGACAGGATGATGAGTCCCAGTACTGCGATGAAGATTCTTCGCTTCATGAATGGAGCGCCGACATCCTTGTCGGCGGTTCGCGAGCATCCCTGCTGCAATTTCGCTGCGAATAAATACGGACCGGCAAGATGCCGGTGGACCGCAGGCAGGATGCCTGCGCTCCTATCAGTCCTCAAAATCGACTTTAGCCATCGTTTCAGTGATGCTGCCGCCGAACTCGACGACCTTAACGTGATCGGGGTGGACGGTATACGCGTCCAGGACGGCGCGGTCACGAAAGATCCCCACCAGACCAATGTCGTAAGACTTCGGCGAATGCAGTGTGTCGACACCGACCGACAGGCTTTCAATTCCCGGCACGACGGAACTCAGCGATCGCAGGCGCGCCAGGTGTTCGTCGCGGGTAGCTTGCGGAGTTTCGGCGCGATATTTCCAAACTACGATGTGGGTCAGCATGTTTTTCCTTTCAAGCCTTCACGGGATTCATGACAAAAGTTTATTGACAGGATTAACAGGATTCATAAGAGAAGAGACAGCGTAGTTTTGTTCTTCATCAAGTGAGTCCTGTAAATCCTGTCAGACTACTCGGTTCGTTCGCACCATTCGATTGTGACCTGGTGCCGGTATGCAAACAGCTTCCGCAACCGCGGCTCGATCAAAAGGGGCGCCAGGCAACGTCCCAAAAACCCGAGCGGCGGATTGTAGTCTATTTCATCCCGCAGCGTGGCTCCATCGTGGTGCGTTTCGACAATGTGCCGGTGACGCCAACTGCGAAAAGGCCCTTTCACACAAACGTCTTCAAACATGTGCGGCGGATCATAGGCCGTGTGTTCTGCGATCCAGCGCATTCGTATTCCCAGCGCTCTAATGTCGACAATCGCCCGTGAACCGATCGATGAAATTTGCGCTGCTTCGATAATCCGTGAGCCTTCCCAGGGCGGGATCAACAGCTTCAACGCGTCCGCTTGTTCGTGAAACGCAAAGACCCGCTCGGGAGTTGCGTGAATCAAACTCTCTTTAACAAATCGCATTAGATGTCCGGCAAACTTTTCAGTTTGTCGATGTCGTCCGTGACGACGGAACTTGAATGAAAATCGGATAGGCGGCAAACTAAAGTTTGCCGGAAACTATCACTCATTTCAAAAATCGATCGAACCACGCCAGCGTGCGTTCCAGTGAATCAACGCGATGTTTTGGCTCGCGCAGGCCGTGGCCTTCGCGCGGATAGCGCACCAGAACAGTTTCCACGCCGCGACGCCGGAGCGCCATGTACATCTCTTCCGCCTGCGTGATATGGACGTCGTTGTCCTGCTCGCCGTGAATAAACAGCGTCGGCGTCTGCGCCTGTTTGACGTAACGCAACGGCGACCACTGCCACAACAGATCGTAATTGTCCCAGGGAAAGCCGCCAAACTCCGCATGGATCAGATCCTGGTAAAGCGAAGTCGAATAGAAGCTGACCAAATTACTGACACTCGCCGCTGAGACCGCGGCTTTGAAGCGTGGCGTCTGGGTGATGATCCAATTCGTCATAAAGCCGCCATAACTGCCGCCGGTAACACCCATCCGGCCGGCGTCGATCCATGTGTACCGGCGCAGAGCCTCATCGACGCCGGCCATCAGGTCGCGGTAATCGCCACCGCCCCATTCATTGATCGTGCCGTCGGAAAATTTCTGGCCATAGCCGGTTGAGCCGCGCGGATTGAGATACAGCACCGCGTAACCGCGGGCCGCGTAAACCTGGAACGTGGGATTGAAGGCATAGCCGTACATGCCGTGCGGTCCGCCATGAATGCTCAGGATCAGCGGGTACTTTCGATCTTCGCGCCAGCCGACGGGCTTCATCAGCCAGCTCTGGACTGAAGCACCGTCAAGGCTAAGAAACTGCATGCTTTCCGTCTCAACCAACTCAAACGACGCGGCCGCATCATTGTGTCCGCTGAGCCTGACAATGGTTTCGTTACGACTCGGGAAACCCGCCCAGACTTCAGCGGGATGCGCCGGATCGGTTGCCGTGAATGCGAAAACCGGGTTCCCCGTCGCGGTGACGCTGAAATTGCCAATCTGAAACACGTTGGGAAATCCAGGTCTTACATAGTCGCCGCGCTCGTCTTTGATCAAGGGTTCCGGAGTCGCCGGAAAAGTTCCCAGGCAATTAGCGCCTGAGCACGACACACCGATGCTGTGAATGCGAACCAGACCGCGATTACCCGCGAGAAAGAAAACCGTCTTGCCATCGCGCGACCAACGCGGGCTGCGGGCGCGACGATCTTGTTGCGTGGCTAACTCACGCCGGTTTGACCCGGCCGCGTCGATGATCCAAATGTGAGTGTCTTCGGCGACACTATCGATCGTGGTGACATCGCGTTTGGTGGCGGTATAGGCGATCCATTTTCCATCAGGCGACCAGGCTGGTTCGTACTCACACCCGGGAGTGCTGGTGATCTGGCGCACCTCTCCCTGCAGGTTCGTGGCAAAAATGTCCGAGTTGTTGTTGGCGTCCGGATCAGATTCGTGATTCGAAAGGAAAGCGATCTCGTCACCGCCGGGGCTGAAACTGAGCGCGTGATCATAGAACGGACCCGAAGTAAGTTGCCGCGACTGCGGCGCATCGACATCCGTGAGCCAAACATGCGTGCGCAGGCGATCAGAGAACGAAGTGCGCGACTTGTATTGGATGCGATCGATCACGCGTGGATCGTCGCCCCTGCTCGAGCCGTCAAGAGAATCTCGATCAGGCTCTTCACTGGCTGAGATGTAAGCCAGCATGCGCGAATCGGGCGACCAGGCAAAGGACTCGCCGGCATAGGTGATAAAGAAATTCGTGTCGCGAACTGCGGCGACCAGTCGCGGAATCCGCCGTTCGGGCGTGCTCACCCAAATTCCGCGTTGTCCGTCATGAGTTGTCAGAAAGGCGATGCTTTTCCCATCCGGCGACCAGCGTGGGTTCGCGCCATTCCAACCCGGGGGCAGCAGTGTTCGCCCGGCCGTCCTGATGAGATCCCAGTTGCGCCGCGTTTCAGGTTGGCGGCTGGTTGGTGGAACGTTAAAGACCCTTTCGCCCAACCGCACCAGCCACAGCGTGCTGACGCTTTGATCGCCTTCGATTGTGGACACTGTGTAGACGACCCAGTCACCGTTGGGAGATATCTGCGCATCGCTAACATTGGCGATGCGCAAGATGTCGGCGGGCGCCATCGCGCGGCGAGATTGCGCGTGGAGTGAAGCACAGAGCGAGAGGACGCTTAGCAGGCTGAATAAAAATACCCCGGCTATCGCTCTCAGTATTGGGTTCATGATCGTTCTCGTTATGAGGTCAGTACCACCCGCGTGAGCGGGTGGATCAACCACTCAACATCGAGGCTGATAAGTAATACACCGTGGCTTGCGTCTCAAACCCACCCGCTCACGCGGGTGGTACTGACCTCACGCCGATGCCGGCGAAAGCAGTCTCAGTTGCTCGTTCAGCAATTCCCACACCTGCCGCACGTGCCGCTCCGTCGTCCGGATATTCCCAATTGAGAGCCGCAGGGTGAGTTTGTCATTCAGCTTGGTGTGGGAAAGAAATGCTTTGCCGGTGGCATTGACACCGTGCATGATGGCTTCGTTAAGCACATCGAGACGTTTTGCTTCCGCTTCTTCTGTGTCTGCGTGAACTTGCGGGCGGGCGCGGAAACACACGAGCGCAAATGGTGTCGGCGCCATCATCTCCCACTCTGTTGATGCTTCGACCCAGGATGCGAACAGTTGGGCCAGGCGGCAATGTTCACGAATGCGCGCCGCCAGTCCTTCGTGACCGAAATAGCGAATGATCATCCACAGCTTCAGCGCGCGAAAGCGGCGGCCAAGCTGAACGCCATAATCCGATCCGCTGCGAACCGTCGCCTGCTCCGGCGTACGCAGATATTCCGGTACGAGCGAAAACGCTCGACCTAACAAGTCCATGTGACGGCAATAAAGCACTGAGAGATCGAAAGGCGTGAACAACCACTTGTGCGGATTCAGGACCAGCGAGTCGGCACGTTCGCAGCCGGCGAGGATGTGGCGCAGCTCGGGAACGATTGCGGCAGAGCCGGCGTAAGCAGCGTCAACGTGCAGCCACATCGCGTGTTCCTCGCCGATTGGGATAATCTCAGGAACTGGATCGATGCTGGAAGTCGAAGTCGTGCCGACGGTCGCGACTATGCAGAAAGGAAGAAAGCCGTTGCGCTTGTCTTCGTCAATCGCTTCCCTTAACGCATTCACGTCCATGCGAAACTCGCTATCGCACGGAATCTTTCGCAAAGCCCGTTGACCCAAACCAAGAGTAATAATTCCCTTGTCGATTGAAGAGTGCGCCTGGTCTGAAGCATAGACGCGCAGGAGCGGCAGGTCGGTGCGGCCGCTCATGCCTTCCTGGCGAATGCGCATCTCGACTCCTTCGCGTGCGGCCGCGATGGCGTGCATGCTCGAAACCGATGCAGTGTCATAGATGATGCCGCTCATGCCAGGGTCGAGACCGATCATCTGTCGCAGCCAGTCGAGCACTACCTCTTCCAACTCAGTCGAGGCCGGCGAGGTGCGCCAAAGCATCGACTTTACATCGAAGGCGGCGCTCAACAACTCGCCAAAGATTCCGGGCGCTGAGGTCGAGGTGGCGAAGTAGGCGAAGAACGAAGGATGGCTCCAGTGCGTGAGGGCGGGCACGATTAGCCGATCGACATCCGCGAGAATCGCTTCCATTGACTCGCCCTTGTCCGGCGGAGCAGAAGGCAATTGGGCTTTAAGATCGCCGGGTTCTATTTGGGCCAGCACCGGGAGATCTTCGATGTGCTCGAAATAGTTCGCGATCCAGTCGACGATCTCGTGACCGAAGCGCCGGAATTCCGCGGCGGACATGTCGCCGGTTGGTGGAGCGAGTTCCTTAACGCCTTTTGTTGAATCCGGCATCGACCTAAGATCTCACAACTGAGGCTGAACAGCTTCGAGCAGACGCTTTCCGTGAATGACCGCGGCGACAGTAATGGTTTGGCCTTGAACGCGATAGATGATTCGATAGCTATAGACGAAACGCTCTCGCAAAGTCTCGTCATCAAATTCTGGAACAATTCGACCTGCGAACGGGAAGCGTCTGAGAGTTCTCGTAGCCCGGATTATCTTAGTGACAACTGCTGACGCGTGGGCCGTCGAATCGCGAGAGATGTAAGAGGCGATGGATTCGACATCGTCGAGCGCTCGCGGCGACCAGACTACTCGGTAATCCATTTGCTCAACCGCGCCTCGGCTTCTTCCTGCGGAACGGTCCCTTCAGTTTCCGCGGCTTCTATTCCGTTGCGAACCTTTTCGAGGACATAGAGGTGATATTGAATATCCTCAAGAGAGCAGTCGTTTGGTAACTTGCCCAGCATCTCTTCTACTTCTTCTTTGGCAGTCGCCATAACAGATTCCTTCCCGACCGGTCGATTGCATTATAGCCAACAACCGACGCGCGTGCATGATTTGACTAAAACCCCAGTGGCTGCAGCGGCCTCGGTTGGGTGCCTTCGAAGAACCAGCTCGCGCCCACGCGCAGGCGATGATGCCAGGTTGGCAGCCGCGCGGTGTACATCGCGAAGCGGGCCTGGCGAGCGAGTGGACCGCCGATCACCTTACCGGCAGAGAGCACCGCTGCATGTTCCGTTCCGAGGCTGACGGCCTCTCCGAGTTCGATGAAACGTTTCGTTTTCAGTGGCTTGCCTTCGATGAAAGCGCGCACGTTGCGGGCGCACAATCCTGACTCCTGCATCGCCAACTGAGCGGTGCCCGCCAGCGTCGGCACGACGTCCGGATAAAAAGCCACATCGCCGAGCGCGAAGACATTCGGGTGACCGCGCAGTTGCAGCGTGCGTTCAACCAGCATCAGTCCGCGCCGATCCTTTTCAATCTTGAGGCTCTCAGCCAGCGGACTCACGCGCACGCCGGCGACCCAGACAACCGCCGCGGTCTCTAATTCAGTGTGCGCCTGATTGTGTTCGAGCGTGATTCCGCTTTTAGTCACCCTCGCCACGCGTGTCTGCGTGTGCACCTCGACCCTTGCTTCATGCAAAGCATCTTCGACAAACTGGCGAAGGTCTTCACCCATGCCGGGCACCAGGCGATCGGCCATTTCTACGATCAACACGCGCGGCTCGCCTTTGAGGGCGCGTCGCTGCACAGCGTCGCGCAGAAGGTCGGCCATCTTGGTTGAGAGTTCGACGCCACTGGCGCCCCCGCCGACGACGGCAAACGTCAGTGCGCCGCGCGTGTCCTGCGGGGCCGCGTCAGGCTGCACGTGATCGAGGGCTTCGGTCATGCGCCGCCGCAATCGATTAGCATCGTTCAAAGCGCGGAAAGGGAGGGCAAACTGTTCGGCCCCTTCGACACCCGCATAGTTGGTCGTGGCGCCCGGAGCGAGTACCAGCACGTCATAGGTGAGCGGTTCGGTGCGGCCGGGTATCGTGACAGCTCTGGTATCGAGGTCAACGTTGGTAACCGCACCCTGAATGAAGCGCACCTTTTCGTCGAGCAATTCCTTGCAGTTGGGTGCTATGTGCCACGCTTCTACTTCACCGCTAAGGTACTCGTAGAGCATCGGCTTGAACAGGAAATGATCCTCATCGTTGACCAGGGTGATGTCCCCGGCGCCGTCGAGGTCGAGGGCCGTGAACAGGCCACCAAACCCGCCGCCGATGATTAGAATTCTCGCGTTGTTTGCTGTCATTAGTAGTCGAATTGGCTCCTTCGATTTGAAGCGGCAAATCTTATCAGACAAAATTGAAGGGCGCACGGGCTGTGGCAAAGCCACAGGGAGACCCAACTGGACACCACCGTTACCGAAGTGTTAACTTCTCCGATTGTAATTCCAAGTTTTTGCGGTTTGTCCTGGTTTTATGGAGGGCTTACTGCGGTCTGGGAGGGCCATCCTTAGCAGTGTTAGCAAGAGAAGCAAAAGAGAAAATTGTGACCGACTATCGGGCACACGAGACGGACACGGGTTCCGCCCCGGTTCAAATCGCGTTGTTAAGCCAGCGCATCAACGAACTCACCGAGCATTTCAAGATTCACAAGAAAGACAATCATTCCCGTCGCGGACTGTTGAAGATGGTCTCGCAGCGAAGGAGTTTGCTCGATTATCTGAAGAAGACGGACATTCAGAGCTACCACGCCGTCGTGGGGCGATTGGGACTGCGCCGTTAGGTTTCATCGATCAACTTTTGGACGACTTATAGAACAAAAAGCAACCAGAGAATCTTCGACTCTCTGATTCAGACAAAAGCACGCGTCAATCGAAGAGCCTGAGCCCGAGCCGAACGTGACGGCGATTTAGGGAGCCAGGCGACGCGTGCGGCCTTACAAAATCCGAAGGCGGCATAGAGCTTCACGAACAGGCTCTGTGCCGCTTTCTCTTTTTTGGAGTGCGCCGCACTCCATTAACTCAACCCAAAGCGCAGCGGATGAGACGTTGCGTGCCTGCCCCGAGTGGCAAGCTCAGAAGGAGAAGAACGAACATGACAGTGAAGAAATATCTGAAGGAATCAATTCGAGTTGGCGAACGCGACCTCACCGTGGAAGTTGGTCGCGTGGCCAAGCAAGCCGACGGATCCTGTGTGATCCGGTACGGCGACACGATGCTGTTATGCGCCGCGGTCGGCTCTTTGAGCCCACGCGAAGGCATCGACTTTTTTCCGCTCACGGTCGAATATCGTGAAGCGAATTATGCGGCCGGACGCATCCCCGGAAACTATTTTCGCCGGGAGGGCCGCCCGACTGAAAAAGAAGTGCTGACCAGCCGGCTGATTGATCGACCCTGCCGCCCGCTGTTTACCGAGGGGTATCGTAATGAAACTCAGGTCATAGCTTCGGTGATCTCGGCTGACCCTGACAACAATCCGGATGTGGTGGCGATCACCGGCTCTTCGTGCGCGCTCTATCTTTCCGACATTCCGTTTACCACACCTATTGCCGGCGCGCGCATCGGGCTTATCGATGGGCGTTACATCGTCAATCCGACTTACGATGAGATTCGCGAATCCAAGCTGAATCTGATCGTGGCCGGCACCGAAGAAGCGATCGTGATGGTCGAGGCCGGCGCTGAGGAAGTATCAGAAGCGATCATGGTCGAAGCCCTGATGCTCGCCCACAAAGAGATCAACCGCCTCTGTCGCTGGCAGAAAGAACTTTACAAGGCGCTGGATATTCAGAAACGGCCAGTCGAGGCCCCAGTCCTGAACGAAGAGATGATCGGCGAGATCGAACGCAATTACGCCGAGCGTTTGCGGGCCGCGCTGGACACTTCCGGCCAGGAAAAACGGGCCAGTTACGCGGCAATCGATGTGCTGAAGAAGGAAGTGGTCGAGAGCTATCCGGAGGACCAAGCCGAGGCGCGACTGATGGCCAAGAAGTCCTTCGACCATCTCAAAGAAAAGATTTTCCGCGACGATATTTTGAACCATCGCCGCCGGCCTGATGGCAGGCGCTTCTCGGAAATTCGTCCGATCACCTGCGAAGTTGGCTGGTTGCCGCGCACCCACGGCTCGGCGCTGTTTACGCGCGGCGAGACGCAGGCGTTGGTGACCACAACCCTGGGCACCAAAGAAGACGAGCAGTTCATGGACGATATTGAGAAGGGCGAGGTCAAGCGCCGCTTCCTGCTGCATTACAACTTCCCGCATTATTCGGTGGGCGAAGTGGGCCGCTTCGGTTCGTCTTCACGTCGCGAGATCGGGCATGGCGCCCTGGCGCGCCGGGCCCTTGAACCGGCTCTGCCTGACGACACGGTATTTCCCTACACCATTCGCATTGTCTCGGACATTACTGAATCAAACGGTTCGTCGTCGATGGCTAGTGTCTGCGGCGGAACGTTGTCGATGATGGATGCGGGCGTGCCTTTGAAAGCCCCGGTCGGCGGTGTGGCGATGGGCCTGGTGATGGAAGGAAACAAGTACGCAATCCTAACCGACATCGCCGGCGCCGAAGATCACTACGGTGATATGGATTTCAAAGTTTGCGGCACGGCCGAAGGAATTACCGCGCTGCAAATGGACATCAAGATCGCCGGCGTAAATTCACAGATCATGGCCGAAGCTCTCGAGCAGGCCCGGAAGGGACGTCTGTACATTCTCGAGGCAATGCACCAGGCAATAGCCGAACCCCGCACGGAGATTTCACAACTGGCGCCGAGAATCATCAAGATCAAGATTAATCCTGATAAGATTCGCGACGTCATCGGACCAGGCGGCAAGGTCATTCGTGCTTTAGTCGAAGAGACCGGGGCGAAGATCGACGTCGAGGACGACGGCACCGTTTCAATTGCCACGGCCGACAGTGCCGCGGCCGAAGCGGCGGTCGCTCGCATCCGCGGGATCACCGCCGAGGCGGAAGTCGGCCAAACCTACGTCGGCACCGTGAACCGGATCGTTGACTTTGGCGCCTTCGTCGAAATCTTCCCCGGCACGGATGGACTGCTGCACATCTCGGAAATCGCCGATCGACGCATTCGCGACGTTCGTGACGAACTCCGTGAAGGCCAGCAGATCATGGTCAAATGCATCGGCAAGGACGGCAACAAGATTAAGTTGTCCCGGAAGGCCGTGCTGAAAGACGAAAACCAACAGGGCGGCGAAGCCCCTCCGGTGGCCCAAGACGAAGACGAAGAAGGCTAAGAGCCTAAGGGGAAGCGGGCGGCTCTGGCGTATGCCCCGCCCGCTTTATCTCACCTCCACAGGGTACGCGTCAGAAGCCCGCGCGTAAGCAAGGGCAACGCTCGCGAGGTCGACCTATTGGCATTACCTAAAGATTCAGCGTTTCCTCAGTATATGAACCTTTGCAAACACCGCCCTCGCGGCTTGCGGAAACCCGCCCAAAGATTGGTCCAAATCCCTTCCTGAAACTGGAATACGCCGCGCATTCGCTCTGTTTTCCTAACAGGTAACACAAGCCCCCGAGGGTTTTGTAGGCTTGTACCACGGCAGGCGTTCTCCGCCGTGTCTCCGAAATCGAAGCAATTCACGATTTGGGACACCTAGTGCAGAGACAAAATGCCGTTCGAAAGTCTTGAGGAGGGAGTTCCTAATAACATGAGGACTCGAGTTTTTAGAACAATCGCGACGTTTAGCAGCTTGTTGCTTTTGGTGGCCGTCCCCACGCAAGCTAGTCCAATCAAATTCGCAGACGTCGTGAACGTCATGGGCGACCTGCAAAACGGGGGCCAGCTCCAGCGCATTCGGCTGCGGGCCGTCGCACAGGATCCGAGCGTTTCGGGGAATGCGACTACGGCGTCAAAATCTTCAGCGGCTTCGGTTGCTCCGGCTACTGAAGGAGATCCGTTGGCGTCATCGGCTTTAGTTTCCAGCAGCCAGGCGATCGCGCCGACGCTGGTTTCGGGTATTGAAGTCGCACCCCAAAAGCCCGCCGGCGACGTCCAGGTGTTCCAACAGGACAGCGTGGATGGTACGATTTG
>Ga0137404_10000221_pt1 | contig 36927 bp, 30 predicted proteins | sample CZOMad2_1_16fung_FD_108285 | JGI IMG/M metagenome (GOLD analysis project Ga0137404, IMG submission 108285) | Vadose zone soil fungal communities from Angelo Coast Range Reserve, California, USA - CZOMad2_1_16fungal (Illumina Assembly) | ecosystem: Environmental > Terrestrial > Soil > Vadose... | reverse complement strand
TTAGCAACGCCGGTTTTGCGCACAGTGAGTGGCGCGAGTTGCCGCCAACGATCCAGCGCGTGGTGATAAGCACGAAGTAGTGACTAGCGTAACCCGTTCGCATACGAAAGACCTGAAACCCGGAAGCATCCTGGTGGCCGGCGCGTTAGTTCAAGATATTCGCAGAAGATCAGAACCGCGTCCCGAATGCTTTGCGGCGCGCAATGCAACAGGACTAAACGCGATGTGATCTCTTCGCGACCAGGACCTTCTCAATCGTTCGCGCCAATCTCGGTGAACTTGTAAACGCCATCCACCTTCGCGAAAAGAAAAATCTGGTTGCCGCAAAAGATTTCCATGGCGTCCTGATCGCGTGTGGGCCGGGCGCGAGCAAAGCAACGGCGCATCTTTGGAGTGAACAGGGATTTGTATTGCTTGATGAAGCCGGCCCGATTGAGATCTTTGTTATTGACCGTGAAAGGGAGTTTGGTCAGATCGGCCACGGCCGCTTTGTCGTTGCGCGCCACGGCCGCTTTGAACCTGGCCCAAAACGCAGTGAAGGCCCGGTCGGTCTTAGTGGTCGGGCTCTGACTCGACACCTGGAGCGCCCCACCGAGCAGACAGATCAGCATGATGCCAAGCACCGGAAGTCTTCTTCTCAATCTAATCATCCTTTCGATTGATGTTGGCACGCGCATCCTGCGCGTGATTCATGGGGGGAACGCTCGTGCGACTCTTCACTGACCACTACTACCACCCTGACCAAACCGCCCGTGGTCGTTTAGCTGGCTCCCAGTGCTAATCACTGAGGAGTCCCAAAGCTTCTATCCGGTCGACCCAAAGCCTCCGCCACCCCGTTCGGTATCGTCGAGATCATCAGCCCAGGCAGCCGTTGGCGTAATAATCTTTTCGATTATTAGTTGGCAGATCTTCGTGTTCGCGGCCAGCTCAATTTTTTTGTCGCCGGCATTATAAAGTAGACAACCAATCTCGCCTCGATAATCGGCATCGATCACCCCGGCGAGAACGTCGAGGCCTTGCTTCGTCGCCAAACCGGATCGCGGCGCCAGGCGGCCGTAGAAACCCTCAGGGATGGCGACGGCCAATCCGGTTCGCGCCACCGCCCGCTGTCCGGGTTTCAAACTAACGGCCTCGATCGAATAGAGATCCAGTCCGGCCGCGGCGCGACTGCCACGCGCCGGTAGTGTCGCTCGCGGGTCCAGCTTCTTGAAGTTGAGAAGATCCATCTGAGGTTCCATTGCGGTCCTAAGCGATGAACTGAATCAACCAGGAATAGCGTCTCAAGAACAGGCTGTTTCGTGACTCTTCGTGTGACTTCGTGGATCGTCTTTCTGTAGACGAGAAACCAAATCCACGAAGCACACCTAAGGGAACTCTGTAACGTCAATGGAGAAGCCCGCACCAAGAGCAGCTACAACTTGGGTGGCGTTACGCCGTGCTGGCCCTGGTACTTGCCGCCGCGGTCCTTATAAGAAACTTCGCAGACCTCGTCGGCCTCAAAGAACAGCACCTGGGCGACGCCTTCGTTGGCGTAGATCTTAGCGGGCATCGGCGTGGTGTTGGAAAACTCCAACGTCACAAATCCCTCCCATTCAGGTTCGAAGGGCGTTACGTTGACGATTATTCCACACCTCGCATAGGTGCTCTTGCCCAGACAGATGGTCATGACATTGCGCGGGATGCGGAAGTATTCCACGGTGCGCGCCAGCGCAAAACTGTTCGGTGGAATGATGACGTGATCGCCTTTGATGTCGACAAAACTCTTCGCGTCGAAGTTTTTCGGATCAACGATGGCGCTGTAAATGTTGGTGAAGAGCTTGAACTCATCGGCGCACCGCACATCATAGCCGTAGCTCGAAGTGCCATAAGACACGACCCGCCGCCCATCGACCTCTTTGACCTGGTGCGGCTCGAACGGCTCAATCATGGCGTGCTCTTGCGCCATCCGCCGGATCCACGTATCGGACTTAATCGACATTCATGACCTCGCCGAAGGAGTTTGATTTTATTTGACTGCAATTCATGAGAGCGCGCCAGAATAAGCGATAACTTGATCGAGAACAAGGAAGTACCGAAGAAAAACTCGCCCAAAGATCGAAAGCGCCGTTAGGCGCGCAATGTTTATAGCCCGAGGACTCAAAATGTTCGGGTCTCTTTTAGGAGCCCAACACCGTGCTGCTCCTTTGGCGCTAGGGTCCCTTTTTCCGCTTCGGCTATAAACATCTCGCTCCTCTGGAGCGGGATCCCGCAGGATTCCAAAACAAGCGAATTGACCATTATCGACATCGATTGTTAGCTTACCTCACCATGAAACTCGTCGTCCTTGGCTCTGGCACTTCGGTACCCCATCCGCAACGCGCCGCCGCCGCTTTCTGGCTGGAAACCGAAACTGCGAATGTGCTGCTCGACTGCGGCGCCGACTCGGCCCACCGCATGGCGCAGGAAAAAGTCGACTGGCCCAACCTCGATGCGATTTGGATTAGCCATCTGCATCTTGATCATTGCGGCGGGTTGGCGTCACTTCTGTTTGGATTGAAGTGGGCGCCACAGACCCAGGGCCGCAGCAAGCCACTCAAGATTTTTGGCTGCGCGGGACTGACGAAGCTCCTGAAAGCAATCGACGAGTCGAACCACTACGGATTGTTCTCGCTGCCGTTCCCTGTCGAGCTCCATGAAGTGTCAGGCGATTTTGAAATGATGCCGGGGCTAAGCTGTCAGACCTTCTCCACCCCACACACTCGCGAAAGTCTCGCGCTTCGCCTGACTGATACGGACGGAACGTCTCTGGTCTACAGTTCTGATACCGGGTATTCAGAAGAGCTGGCGGCATTCGCGCGTGGCGCTGATCTACTAATCCTGGAATGCTCTTTCTGGCGTAACAAGCCGACGCCAAAACATCTCGAACTTGCCGAAGCAATGCGACTGGCGCGGCTCGCCGAACCACGTAGATTAGTGCTCACTCATCTCTATCCTGAATGGGACGACGTGGATCTCGTGAGCAAGGCAGCAGGGTTGTGGCAGGGCGTGACGATTGCCGCGCGCGATGGTTTGCGTTTGGAGAATAAGTAAGCAGTAGTGACGGGGTCAGTACCGCGATTGCAAGTGTGCTGCGGCACAACCGCCGATCATCCACCCGCTCACGCGGAGTGGTGCGGACCTAATCATCTCAAGGTCCAAATCTTTGTCTGTACTCGCCTGAGGTTATGAAGGCCTTGACCATATCGGCATTGGCAAAGTTACCGTTGAACGCGTTCAGCTTGGTCAGCCAGAAGTCGTAACCGGTGTAGTCCGAATCGGGAGAGGCGTTCGGGTCGCGTCGCAGGTAACCAAAGTACTGCATCAACACGAACGCGCGATTGAATTCATTAGTCGATAGCGTAGAGTTTTCAGCCACGTCGCGTAACGCGCGGCCACGGGCAGCCAGATCTGAAGTATTCCCTGCTCCGTTAAACTCGTTGATGGCCTTATCGCGGTCAGCCTGCGTCGGGGTGATGCCCACGTTCGTAAACAACGCTTGCACAAATGCTGCCGGGGTCATGCTGGATGGGTACTTGCTTGAGAACGTCGTGCGCTGCACGAACACTGCCGCAAAGTTTTGTTTATTAGTCTCAAGCTGCGCTTGCCAGTTGCCTACGCCAACCTGCACACCTTGTCCAATGGCCTGCGTGTCCGGCAAAAACTGGCTTAAGCGCACCACCGGGACTGAGAGCAAATGTGAGCCGTTAAAGGTGGACGTGCCCTGCGCATCGCCGTAGGCACTCTTGTACATCCGTTCGACCAGATAGCCAGTCTCCTGAAATTCAATCGAGAGGTAGAAAGCGCCTGAAACGTTGACGCGCTTTGCGTCGATGCAAGGTTGGGCGATCCCGCACGAAGTTATTTCGTTAGTCCAGAACGCCAGACCGGACGCGTCGGCAGTGCGATTGAGAAAATCAAGATAATGCTGCTTCACAAAGAAGTCCGCGGAGTCGATCGGATTCGGTGTCGGCGTTGGCGTCGGAGTTGGCGTTGGCGTCGGCGTCGGCGTCGTGCCGTTAGTTGACCAGCCGATGTCGCGCAGCAATGATGCAGTCAAATCCTGCGGCGTGGTAACACTGTAGGTGAGATCACCGCTGGCGGCAGGCTCCATCAATTGGTTCGGAGACATACTGCTGTCCCAGTGCGACACCGACGAACCTGTCTGAAGTGGATTGGGAGTGAATATTAAGGCGCGTCCCTGCCCATCCGCGCCCTGCGGTGTAGACGTGTCGAGTAGTAAGGTAGCGTTGACGCCGCCACCTAACTGGCCTTTGACAGTACTGCCGTCATTCAGTGAAATCATCACGGTGGGAATGGTGATGGTTGGATCGCCACCTCCCATCGCGATCACCGCTGTTGGATTAGCCGTGTCGTTATTAACAACGATTACTCCGACAGCTCCCGCATTCTGGGCGTTCTTTACTTTGACGATAAAGTTGCAGTTCCCGCGATCAACGAGGGCTACGCGCCCCGACATCGCGCCAGTATTCGTGATGGTCGAACATCCATCCGCCGGAGAAGCCTGCGCCACGTTCGCCGATAAGCCCGTCGATAAAACCCTTGACCCAAAGTCCGCGGTACCTACCGTGTAATTCCCGGCAATCCCAGCGGGTGAATTGACTCTGAATCGAGGCGTCCCGAGTACGATCCCAACATCGGTTCTGGTTTGGGCTCCGTTCCAGACCAGGTTGCGAGTGTTAGTGGCCGAAGCCTGGCGCTCAGCATTCGTCATCTGGTCCCAGGTCTTGCCGGTCGAAATGTCGAGGAGAAAGCGATCGTAAATCGACGGCGAGCCGCCATTCAACGCTCCGCTACTCGAGCTGGTGAAGGTTTGAAAGCCAAGACCATGACCAAACTCGTGTATCAGGACAGTAACCAGCTCGACGTCGCTCCCGTGATTATTGTCCAGCCCGAGATAGAAGTGCCTGCCGTCCAAACAACCTGGATTGCCGAGATTAGAATTGAACTGTGCCGTGATCTCGGGCGCGTTGGGATCCAAATCGACGCCGCTCAGCGCATTAGCCAACGCGGCGGCATACCATGTGCCCGCCACCGGCGCGTTCGGAAAATCCTTGAAAATCCCCGCAGCTCCCGCCTGGCCCAGCACCGCCGTAGTCGTTGTACAGGTCAAAGAGGCCCAACTGGCGCGAATCGTAATGGTGACATTGCTGTTGAGCGTCGCGCCCCAAATATTTGCGGCAAACTGAAAAGCATTAAGCCTTTGCTGACCCAGCGTCGTTCCGCTGTTATTCCCCACCGGCGCGACCGGAGTGGGATCGTTAAAGCCGGTGTTCGCGCCGTCGTTATTAAGAATCACGATCGAGGCGGCCGCGTGTGCTGACTGAGACAGCGCCGCCAAAACCCCCAGCGTGACGAAAAAGAGAAGCAGCTTGGTAGGTAAAAATCTTTTCACTGCTCTTTAAGTACCGCCTTTTTTGGACGTCCCGGATCAGTTTCCTTAACCGAGTCGTTAAGAAATGCACCGGCGGCCTGGGAGTTGTCGACACACGCCTGGCTAACGCTGCCGTCATCATTCTTCCGGGCCAGCGTCACGTTTTGGAATCGACCCTGCAAATCCTCGGAGACAGTACCGTCAGCGTGTTGCACCTGCACCAGACCATCGGTCGACTGGTTGTCTTTCAGAGCGTCTGCCATCTGCTGTGCCTGCTCTCGCGTCAAAGGTCCCTGCTGTAACGTCTGCGCGTTGACCAGAAGCTTTTTGTTTCCGGCTTCAACCGTCACCATGTTTTTTCCGGGCACCGGATTGGCAACGGCAATATTCTTTCCAGCCGGCGGTCCATCGTGTCCGCGCAACTCGTAATGAGCGATGGCCGACACGCCGCCAACTCCAAGCAGCGCCAACGCGAAAACGTGGAGGCGCAAGAAACGCGTCCGCTGTTTGACAGAGCGATTCTGGCTGGTCTTTTTCGATTTGTTCATAACTTTTGAGAATCCTGCGACTTTCAGTGCATCAACCGCTGAAGGACATCCGAGGCAATGGTTCCGGGAACTTTGAGACGATGGCTTGAGGCAAAACCCAGACTTCACATTCTACGTTTCCGCCGGCACAGGTGGCAATCAGATTTTCGGGATCCACCGCGCTGGTGCGAGTGAGATGATGGTTGCAACCAATAAGGCTGCCTGCCATTGGTGAAATTGCAACCCGAAGCGTTGCTCAATCAACGCACGGTCACTCAAGACAGCCGAAGCGCGTTTGCGTTTGACCCAGTGAAGGGCGGTGCGGACCTAAGCATCTCAAGGTCCAAATCTTTGTCTGTACTCGCCTGAGGTTATGAAGGCCTTGACCATATCGGCATTGGCAAAGTTACCGTTGAACTGGTTCAGCTTTGTCAGCCAGAAATCATAGCCGCTGTAGTCTGTGTCCTGCGGATCATTGGGATTGCGCCGCAAGTAGCCAAAGAACTGCATCAACACAAACGCCCGGTTGAACTCGTTCGTCGACAACGTCGCGTTTTCAGCCACTCTGCGCAACGCTCGCGCCCGCGCCGCCACGTCTGCTGTATTTAAGGCAATGCCAAACTCGTTGATGGCCGCACTTCGGTCAGTTGGTGATGGCGAGACGCCGGTATTTGCAAACAGCCGATCCACAAACTGCGTTGGCGTCAGCGAAGTCGCATAAGCGGAAGTAAATCGTGAACGCTGTACAAACTCTGAAGTGAAAGCAACTTTGTTGTTCTCGATCGCCTGCTCCCAGCCGGCTTGCCCGACCACCACTCCCTTACTTATCTCTTGGGTGTCCGGCAAGAACTCATTCAGCCGTACGATTGGCACTGCCAGCGTATGCGAACCACCGAAAGTCGAATTTCCGATCGCGTCGCCATAGGCAGCTTTGTAAACACGCTCGACTAGATAGCCAGTCTGCTGGAATTCAATCGAGAGGAAGTATGCGGCCGAGACGTTGACGCGCTTGAGCTCAATGCACGCCTGGTTTGAACCACACAAAGTTATTTCATTAGTCCAGAAGGCGAGGCCACTCGCATCTGGCTGGCGATTCAGAAAGTCAAAATAATGCTCGTTGACGAAGAACCCAGCCAGATCGATCTGATTAACCCCAGACGTGCTCTCGTTGTCTTTGATGGTAATCGTGGCGAGAGCCTGCGCCCCGAGGCTCGCGCCTAAAGGATTAGTGAGCGTGATGTTGAAAACCTCATCTCCTTCAGCATAGGAATCATCGACGATGAGAATCGGGATGGTTTTGGAGACTTCACCAGCCGCAAAATTAATCGTGCCGAGCGTGCTGATGTAATCGCAACGCGAAGACGCCTTGCCGTTAGCGACATTGCAGTTTTGCAAACCCGCGCCGTCGCTGGTCGCAAAGCTAACGCTCGCAGCGGCAGTTGCGTCCCCGCCGCGAGTCACGTTGACATTCAGTATCTGGCCTCCTTCGCCAATCGAGTAGGAAGGCGCGCTTAGCTGAATCGTCTTTGGGATCGCGACAAAACTCGCTGTTTCAGTAATTGGCCCATTCATCGTCACGCTCGCCGGATTAGTAGCGCCACTGAATGATCCCGTGCCCGTGCCACTCCAACTGCTGAAGCTGAAACCAGCATTCGGAGTTGCGGAAATATTCACGCTCTGTCCGCTGTTGAAAAAGGCGCTGGCCGGGCTGACCGTTCCACCCGTGCCGGCATTCATCGTCAGTAAGAACTGCGTCGTAAAGTTCGCCGTGTAGGTTGTATTACTGCTGGGCGTAGCTGAATGTGAAATCGCACCGCCATCGCTCCAGCTACTCCACACAAACTGCATACCCGTCGTTCCGCTCTGCGGCGAAGTCGTACTGATCGTGTGACTTGAGCCGGTCGTCCACGATAACGTTTGTGTCGTGCTGAACGTCGAGCCGTCAATGGTAAAAGTGCGGCCAATAGGATTTGTTTGGATGGTCACCTGAACCGTCGGACTCGTTGTGGTCAGAGAAATGGTTCCTGAATTTGTACTCGTGCCGCCGCCGTTGTAAGCGCGTACACGATAGAAGTATGTCGTACCTGAATTTAACCCGGTCACATTACGGCTCACAACATTGCCGACATCCAGGTTTTGAAAGCCGCTGACAAAACTGCCGAAGGTATTCACCGCAGATACGTCCAGCCGGTATCCAGTGGCGCCACTCGAACTGCTCCAGTTAGCTGTGAAGCCTGTGTTTGTTACGTTAGTGGCCGCGTTCGCCGTGGGCACTGATGGCGCACCCACTGTCGTAGTCACGGAAATTATTCCCGAGTTACCACTCGTGCCGCCCGTGTTGTATGCGCGCACGCGATAGAAGTACGTCGTGGCTGCGCTCAAACCGCTCACACTACGACTCAGGACATTGCCCAGATCCAGGTCTTGAAAGCCGCTGACAAAACTGCTGAAGGTATTGACCGTCGATACGTCGAGACGATACCCGGTGGCAACGCTCGAGCTGCTCCAGTTCGCTGTGAACCCGGTACTGGTAATATTGCTTGCCGCGTTGGCTGTGGGTGCAGCCGGCGCACTAACAGCTGTTGTTAGCGAAATCGTTGCTGAGTTACCGCTGGTTCCCCCGGCGTTATAAGCGCGAAGGCGATAGAAGTAGGTGGTCCCGGCGTTCAAGCCAGTCACAGTTCTCGTCAGAACATTGCCTACATCAAGATCCTGGAAGCCGCTGACAAAAGTGGAGAAAGCGCTACTTGTGGACACGTCCAATCGATATCCAGTCGCTCCGCTGCTACTGTTCCAGTTCGCAGTAAAGCCGGAGCTCGTGATGTTCGTCGCCGCGTTTGCCGTGGGGGCAGCTGGCGCACCACCTGAGGTGCCGCCTAAGTCATACCCGATTACATCGAGATTGATTCCTTCGGGAGAGGTTGCGCTGATGTCAGGCGAGGCGCCTGCGCAAACAATGGCCTGCTGCACAAAACAAGTGCCGTCCGCCCAATCCCCAAAATCGCCGCCGCCTTGATTGAAGCCAACGATACGAGTGGTGCCACCATTGATCGAAAAATACCGCAGTCCGCTCGTTGTTAAGCTCCTTGTACCCGCTGATGACCAGCTAAATAAATCCTGCGGGCGAAGATCAGTGCCGTTAGTGTTTAAGTAGGAGCCCAAGCCGATAACTTCGTCCATCTCGTGCTCAGTGGCGCTTTGCGCGTCTAAATTGGAGCCGCTGATGGGGCGCGAGAATTGGAGTTGACTGAATGTCGAATTCAAAGTAACAACTCCATCATAGGAACCGGCTGGCACGCCGATAAAGGTTCCTGGGGGAGTGTTCAGTCCGACTGCCCTTCCGTTCGCTGTAGTAATGAGAATGCTTGAGCTCAACGGACTTGTCGGCAGGCCGGCGTTTGCTGTGCTGTCATTCGTAGACTTTCCATCAGACTTTAACGCGTTAATATAGGTGTTCCACGGGACAAGGGCCGGGGCAGAATTACTGCGCGCAAGCACGCCGGATGGCAGAGGATTGCCGTTGATCTCGGTTGATGCGTATCTGAAACAAATGGAAATGGTGATCGGATCTGAGAAGGTCGATTGATAGATTGAGATCGCCCGGTTGATCATGCTCTGAATCGCCGCTGCGTTCGGATTACTCGTGATCGAGCTATCAAACGTCGCATTGATTACGAGACCTCCGGACCCGGAGGATGTCGTCGTTACGCTTATGGTGTTAGAGCTGCTGCTTGTGCCGGCGCTGTTGTATGCGCGTACGCGATAGAAGTATGTGGTGTTCGCACTCAACCCAGTAACAGTCCGGCCTAGCACGTCTCCCACGTCGAGATCCTGAAAACCGGTGACAAAACTGCTGAATGAACTATTCGTAGATACATCGAGACGGTAGCCTGACGCACCGCTGCTGCTGCTCCAGTTGGCGGTAAAGCTGTTGCCCGTCATTCCTGTCGCTGAAGTGGCCGTTGGTGCGCCTGGCGGCGTGGGCGTTGTTCCAGGAAACTGTGTCTGACCTATCCAAGTCCCCCAATCGTAATCATTATTGATGCCGGGTAAATCATCCGCCCACTCGCCGTAAATCCAGACCTTGCTTCCATCAGAAGGATCTATCGCCGCCCCTTGATAGTCTCCCCAACGATTTGATGTGGTGCCGGGACGCTGAAAGAGCGCAGTTGTCCCAGCTTTTAGTTGCGCGCTGGCCTCGGGGCTGCTCTCAGTTGTCATTTGTCCAGTGTAACGAGGTCCGGCAAATTCGCTTGCGTTGCTGCGGGAGAAGACCAGCACAATGTTGTCGGAACTGTCGGTCGCTATTGCCGGCGAGTAGTAGTGCAGACCGTCGGCCCCAAAGATCGAATTGATCTCTGCGGCATTTGACGATGTATTGATCTTCAAATAGTGCAGTGCTGCAACTGTTCCGCTGCCCCAATTGTGCGCGTCCGTAAAACCGGCATAAATTCGATTGTTCTGCCACACCGCATTGAACATGCGATTATCCATGGTATCGATCAGATCAGTTGTGCCTGGCTGGGTGGCGAAAGGCGCGACCGAGTAAGAACCAATGTTCACCGAACTCTGGAGAGTCCAATCAACAGCATTGGGTGGAAAAGTTGGGTTCACTCTCCAAAGTGATACGCTGCTTCCATTGTTCTCAGTATTGATGAGGAACTCGCCGCCCGGATCACCATAGGTTTTGCTTGCTCTGTAGGTGAAAGCCTGGCTACTGTCTCCATTTTTTCTATCCCAGGCACGCCAAAAGCTAATGCCTAAACCGGCATATAAACTGGACTTTGGCAAAATGTACAAAACCGCGGTCCGGAACGAGGGGCTGGTTCCGAATGTAAATTGATTGGTGGTTAGATAGATCGCGCCGCCGCTACCGGCGGCGATCCCATCGAAACCTACATCAGGATAATCACTCCAAGTGTTTTCACCTAAGTAATTCAGCACGCCGTCAATCGAATAGTTCCACCAGCTTGCAGTCGGATCTGAAGTTTGGGAAATCGAAACGAGAATCTTACTTTGGCTGACTGTGTCACGGTATAAGGCAATCATAATCCAGTGACCACCGGCCGAGTCATAGGTGATTCGCGGATCGAAGACACTGCAACTGGTGCACACGTTAGCGAACCAGCTGGACAAACTGCTCTGGCTAACCTTGGTTCCTGTCTTGGTATAGATAGCGAACATAGAGTTGACGACTACCATGACATGATTTGGTCCAGCGGCTATGTTGGTATCGGGCGGCGTGTGTAGAAAGCCGTCCAGGCTGTCAGAGTCGTCAAGACCAGCAAAGCTTTGAATGGAATTGGGAGCTGACGGCGTCAATCCCCCTTTCGCGGACGCATCATTCGTGACTGATGGGTCCTGCGCGGCAGAGTAATTCGTAGATAGGTCTGGTTCCGCTTTACCAGGTTTTGCGGCAGAGGCGTTCCTCTTTAGTTGACGAAGCGTATCCGAATCAATATCCGATAATGGCTCGTCTTCGTTCTCCTCTGATTGCTCTGCTCTCAATTGTGATGGACTTATTTTGGGTAGTTTGGCCACATTCATTTCCCTTGCAGAATCGGCGCTGCTTGCTTCGGCTGCACCGGTGGAGCCTTGGGATTGCGTTACAGCAGATTGGTCGCGCGCTATCCTCGAATCAGCCGAGAGATCGACAGACTTCAATGATCCACTGGTGACTAAAGGTTGTCCGTTCGATCCAGCATTACTGCTACCTCGCTGGGCGCTGGTAAGCGAGCCTAACGCGATAAGTAAGAAAGCGCAGATTAAGAGGATGAGCGTGAGTCTTTTCATGGTGTGGTCTCCTGAGAGAATTTTACTTGCATTTATATAAGTTTGGTTTTCTTCCGTACACCAAAGTAAAAACACCTATCTTTTCATTTGTGTCGGTGAGAATGATCCTGATATCCATTTTCTCGCCGGTGATTTGGCCGGTATAGAGAGCAGGGCGGTCACTTGTTTTCTCGCCCTTCGTGGCGGGACCTCCGTGTTCGGGTGTGTGTGTGCCCGTGATCTTGAATCGGCCTTGACTGTCCACCTTAATAGCTTGATCGATCGTGCCGTGCGCACAATCGTATTCGAAGCGTGCAGTGTTATCCTCGATAGCGAGACTAATATGTTCGCCACCCCATCGCCCATTTCGCACGCACCCATTCTGTCCGCTCACGATTACCTCTTCTTGCGTAAGCGAGAAAACGAAAATGAGCATTGTGGCTAGGAATGAAAACGATGCCGACCGGGTATGCCGAGAGATTAGTGGCACTGCGCCTCCAGTTTGAACGTATGCTGGGTTCCGCAGTCGTTGGGGTCTGAGGAATCAGACCGAAACGCTTCGTCGACAGTACTCTGCTGAGAAACCCCGCAGGATTCGTGTATAGAGATTAGAAAGCCATGAGATCGGTGAGTCATCGGTGACTCCCAGTTCGAATGTTTGGTTAAGTCCTGCGATGCGTTGGGGTCTGAGGATGCAGAGCGAAACGCTTAATCGTAGAACGTGAGTTTATGAGACTGCTGATCGCTAATCGATTTCTACGGGAGACCTCACGAGAGGATCTCAGCGACCAGTCAATTCAAGCCAACTTGCTTGATGGCCGAGTCTTATATTCCAAAGTTCGCAAGTAATCAAGATAAATCTTTGCTAAGACAGCAAAATCTTTTGAATGCTTAGCGAGCGGCGCATCTTGCTGGGCTTTAGCGACCGACAAGCAGTGAAAGGAATGTCAAAAAGCCTGCTTGGTATACCAGCGAAACGCGCCGCTCTATCATTAGCTAAGAGCTAAGCGGGCTCATGATCTCTCGCGTTGGCAGGAGCGCTAATACCAGCGAACCGAGCCCTCCCTCACGGTCGGGCTAATGCCCCGCTCACCCGCGCCGCCCATTACTCGCTGTAGCTCAGTGATCGTTGGCCGCTTTCGGGGGCGGCGTTGATGGCGGCGATTCTGCCTTGCGTTTCGGCGCTCGCTCGATGTGGCTCGCGCTGGTCCATTCGGCCAGGGTTGCCGGATCGTTTGCGTACTTGTTCCTGATGATTGGATCGAGCTTGCGCAGGGCGATCATGGCTTCCTCTAGGATCGCCGCGATGCCGGCGCCAGCACCCACCCGGTCGCCGATTGCGCCCGACTGATTGCCGATCGCTGCTTCGAGCTTGGCGATACTCGCTTTCAGATCGTCGATGAAAGTAGCCGGTAATTCGTGCGCCACGAATTGGGCTGCAAATGGAACGGCGTCCGTGGCGAAAGCTCGGGCCGCCGCCAGCAGGATTTGATCATTCTCTCCCCGCGGTTCCCGAAATTTCTCTTCCAGGCCCGGGGTATCAATCGCGATAGCTCGCGCGGTGCGGCTGATTGCCTCCATGCGTCTGCGCAACTCTTCCCGCGCGTCGTCCCGGGTCGAAGTCCCTTCACGCGGCGCGCCCGAAGCCTGGGACGCGGCGAGTCCATCCAACTTTGTAACGGCTGTCGCGACTTGGGTGAACATTTGATTAGCGAGACTGGTAGCGGCAAAGTCGCTCGCATGGTCGGAACCAAAATCGCGCACTCGCACGATCGTTTCTCGCTTCCTATTTTGGCTGTCATTCATTTGGAGAAACCTCCTTTGGGATGAGGGGGCAACTCGTTGAGCCCTCCCTCACGGTCGGGCCAACGCCCCGGCGGTTTCACTTCTCGGTCTTATGAGGATCGAGGAGTGTGAGCACTCAGTTTGAACTACTGGGACTGAGTTGAATACTTGAGTTGACCTCTAATTGATAAGTCGACGCGGATTCTATCACCGACCACGGATCTTCCTGCATGAAATTTTGCGTTCAAAGACACAAATCGCGTTTTATCTCAGGTTTTGGCTGGATTAGCACTCTGCGGCTGAGAAGTTTCACGTTGCAGGTCGAGTTTTTCACGGTGCAGATGGAATGTTTCGCCGTGCAGGTAGAGAGTTTCGCCGTGCGGGTCGCGTGTGTCGCCATGTAGATTGAGGACCTTCACGATGCGGGTGTTCTGTTGCGCCGTGCGGGTCAAGTATGTCGTCAGATAGGTTGAGACTCTTGTGCTGAAGGTCGAGATTTTTATCCTGACGGTGCGTGGTTCACTTTTGTAGGAGGCATCTCACGTCATGGAGGTGTTGGTTTCCAGGCTTGACGTGGACGATTTGCATGCTGAAGGTTGACGGTTCCGAGTCCTGGATAGAGCGTTCGACGCTGTTGGGTCTAAGGGGCTTTGCCCGAAAAGTCGGTTTTTTTGACTCTGTCGCTAGAGACCAGCAACGCGTTTGGTACAGAACCGCGAGTGGTAGCGAGCGGGATCAGGACTCGAGGTGAGAAGTGGAGTATTCTACTTTGGTCTCCGAGCCGTGCGGGCTACGCGATCAGGCACGGCAATTACGCCGTCTTGAATCCTTATCCCGCTCGCTACCGCTCGCGGATCTGTCTTTACTGGCGGACTTTTCGGGCAAAGCCGGTCTAAGTTTTTTTTAACCGGCGGAGGTTCCCGTGCTCTCGAATCAACGCACGGTCACGCTGACGTTATTCGCCGTTAGCGAATTCCCGGTCGTTCGCTGCAACTCAGCAATGGCCTTGTTCAGATCTGTCTGCGCGCGTAGTTCATTACCTTTCGCGGTTGCCAGAGCGGTCTGGCGTTCGAGCACCAGGAAGACCGTTGACTGGCCGACGTCCAGTTTGCGTTTCTCGCTTTCGTATTGTTGTTCAGCGCTGGAGCGGGCGACGGCGGCCGAACGTAAACGCGCTGCGGCTGTCTTGAGTGACTGGAGCGCGTTGCGCACTTCGACCTGAATCAGTTGTTCGAGTTGCTCCCGTTGCGTGCCGATGCGCCTTCCTTCGACCAGCGAATGGCCGAGCAGTCCTGCGGCAGTGCGATTGCGTAAAGGCAAGCTGACCGAAACCCCGACGCGAAAATTATTGAACTGGTTCGACGCGAGATTGGAAAGAGACTGTGGATAGGCGCCGATCAAGCCAGGCGAAATGGTGCTCACCGGCGGCGCCGGCAGCGCCGGCAGGCCGTTCAGAACCGACAACTGATTCACTCGGGCGCGTACTTGATCGCTGCTGGCCGTCAGCGGATTGCTGCCGGACACGGTGCCCGCGTTCCCCACCATCCCGTAACTTCCGACCAAATCGATTTCGGGTTTGGCCTGGTCGCGATAGAGTTTCTGATCCAGCAGATTAATCTCGCGCGCCAGATCGGATTGTCTTAGCTCCTGGCGGTTCTGCATCGCGGCGCTCATCGCGTCAGGCAGAGTAACCTGTGGCAGAGTCAGATCAGCCTGGTCCGTCGGGATGATGGAAAGGTTCCACAACTTCGCCTTTTGATTTTCGGCAATCATGTTCTTCAGAGCGTTCTCGGCGCGGTTGACGTCTTCGAGGGCGCTGAACTCAGCCTGCTCGAAATTCGCGACCTGCGTTTCGGCGGCCACGACATCGATCGGGGCCAGAGATCCTTCGTCCACCATCCGCCGGTTGTGCGTGAGCTGGGTGCGCGCGTCGTTGAGCGAATCGCGTTGGATTTGCAGATTGCGCAACGCAAACACCAGGTCCCAGTAAGACCTCTGGACGCTGGTAATCACTTCAATAGCTCGCTGCCGAAACTGCGCGTCGGTTAACGAGAGGTTTTTCTTTGCTACTTCGATCTGTCGGCGCGGCGCGTCAAAACGCAGCCCGCGAACCAGCGGCTGGGTATAACTGAAAGTGAGCGCGGTTGGGTATTGCGGATTGAGCGCGGTGAAAAGACTGTTGCTGGTCGAACGGACCGACGAAAAGTCGAGACGATAGTTGCCGCCGTATTTTGGCGTCAAACCTTCCAGGCGGCTGGTCGCGGTAAAGTCTGTGGCTTCGACGGCGGTGCTGGCCCCGCTGAGAAAGCTGCCCGCAGGCGTCTTGATTCTTTCGTAGTAGCTCTGCGCGCTGAAACGCGGATCGTATGCGCCACGAGTCGACAAAAGATCGTATTCGGCGATCTTAACGTTGTCGCGCGCGACTTCGATGTCTTTGTTGTTCGTGAGGGCGAGCGCGATCGCTTCGCGCAAGCTCATCGGTTGCTGCTCGTTTGTATCGACGCCGACGCGATTGAGTGTCGGGAGAGGCTGATTCGCATTGGCGCGATAATCTATGGATACCGTCGGGACGCTGATCGTCGGTTGCGCTGAGACAGTGGGTGAAGGACTCGGAGAAGGCGTGGCTTCCTGAGCGAATGATCGCGGGCTTGTTACCAGCACAAGGGCCGCGATTGCCAGCAGGAGGTTAACCGCAGAGGTCGCCGAGGTTCGCGCAGAGGTCGCAGAGAAAAACCTCTGTCTCCCTCTGCGAATTCCTCCGCGTCCGCTGCGGTTAACTACCCTTTGATTGACTGACAACTCAACCTCATTCACCGACTCTTGAATGCAACCAGCTAACGACTTTTCCATGAGCCCTCACTCCAAACAACTATTCTCCCGATACCCCCAACAAAGAGGCGGCCGCCGTCGCCGCCCGGCGGCGCGCCCGGCCAAAAATCCCCGAGACCCCTGAGCCGATGCGTGACCAGATGTGGCTGCGCGCCAAATCATCGAACAGCGAATAGAACACCGGCACGGCGAGCAGCGTCAGCAGCAGGCACAGAGACTGGCCACCGACTACCAGCACGCCAATCGATCTGTTCGTGCCTGAGCCCGGGCCGCTCGAAAGCACCAGCGGGGTCATGCCGGCTACCAGCGCAATCGTGGTCATTAAGATCGGACGCAGTCGATCGCGATTGGCCTGGATGATCGCTTCCATGCGCTCCATGCCATGCCGGCGCAATCCGTTCGTGTGATCGATTTGCAGGATGGCGTTCTTCTTGACGACACCGAACAAGAGCAACAAGCCCAGGCCGGAGAAAATATTCACGGTCTGGCCCGTCACCAGCAGAGACACAATGCCGAATGGAATGGCCAGCGGCAGAGTCAACAGAATCGTGATCGGGTGAATGAACGATTCGAACTGCGCCGCCAGAACCATATACATGAAGACAAACGACAGGATGATCGCCAGCAGGAAATACTGGCCGGTGCGCGCCAGCTCGCGCGTGCGTCCGGCCAGGAAGGTTCGATAGGCGCTGTCCATCTTTTCAGTTTTGGAAAACTCAACCATTTGCGATGTCACCGCTGCCTGCGAGCCGCCCGGCCTGGTATTAGCCAGAAGGGTTACCTGACGCTGGCGGTTGTATCGATCGATCGAAGACGGGCCAGTGCCTTCCTCAACTCGCACCAGATTATCGAGGGTTACCCAACCGACCTTTTGCGAGGCCACCATCATTCGCTTCAAACCATCGGCGTTGGCGCGAAACTCGCCCATCGCGCGCACCCGCACGTTGTATTGATCGGTGCCCGCGTTGAAGGTGGAAACCTTCTGTCCGGCTACCAGAGTGTTGAGTGATTGGGCGACGTCGGCAACGCGGACTCCGAGCTCGGCCGCGCGGGCGCGATCGATTACCACGCGCAGTTCCGGCTTGCCGCTAATCAAGGTCGAGTCGACGTCAACAGTGTCCGGAATCGTCTTCAGCATTTTCAGCAAATCGTCGGCATACTTGGTTAGCTTGTCGAGATCGGGCCCGCTTACTACAAAGCTGATGTCCGCATTGCGATTCCCGCCACCGGAAATCGCGGCCACCGGATTAACACTGGTGCGCAACTGATCGGGGAACTCCTTCAGGTATTTGCCCAGAATGTCATTGCGGGCGCGCAACATCAGGTCCTGCTGGGATACGCTGCGCTCTTCAATCGGGCCCATCTTGACGTAGATGTTTGCCAGATTGACGATCTGTTGTTGCCCGCTGCCAATCGTCACCAGCGTGTCAGTGACGCCGGGGAGTTTTCTAACGTCCGCGGCAATGCGCTCGGACAGACCTGACGTCGCCGACAGCGTAGAGCCTTCCGGCAGGCGCACGTTGAGCTCGAATTGCGCCTGGTCGTCAACCGGCAGGAAGTTTTTGCCGACGAACATGAAAAGCGGCACGGTGCTGGCAATCACCAGGACCGACAACAGCACGATTGCCCAGCGATGACCCATTGACCACCTGAGCATCCAGGTATAGGTGCGATCGATGGGACGATAGAAACGCGACTCTTTCGATTGGGCCTGGACGTATTTGTCCTTGAACTCGGCAAGCGAGCTCCGCTTTTCACCCTCAGGCGTAGCGGAGATTTCTTTGCTCGGCGCTTTGGCGGCGCCCGCGTGCTTGCGCTTGATCATGCGCGCCGCCAGCATTGGCGTCAGCGTGAACGACACAATCAGCGAAACCGCGATCGCAAACGACGAGGTGAAACCAAACGATGACATGAAGCGGCCGACAATGCCGGCCATGAAGCCGACGGGCAAAAACACGGCTAGCAGAGATAAAGTCGTGGCTGTCACCGCCATGCCGATTTCCTTCGTGCCTTCGATGGCGGCCTGAAACGGCGGCATGCCTTTTTCTTCGATGAATCGGAAAATATTTTCCAGCACGACCACGGCATCGTCGATCACAATGCCGACCATCAGCGTCAGCGCCAGCATGGTGATCTGATTCAAGGTGAAACCCATCGCCGCCATCAATCCAAAGGTGGCGACGATCGACGTGGGAATGGCTATGGACGCAATGAAAGTCGCGCGGAAGTTCCACAAGAAAACAAAAACGACGATGGCCGCCAGGATGCTGCCCTCAATCAGGTGCAGGTTTATTGAATGCAGCGCGGCTTTGATAAAGATCGTCTGGTCGCCGACGATTTGCATCTTCACATCCGGCGGCAGTCCCTTACTCAGTTCTGCCAGACGTTCTTTGATCGCATCGGCCACCGCCACCGTGTTCTGCCCCGACTGTTTCGAGACCACGAGCACGACAGCCGGCTGGCCATTCAAACGGGCTTCGGTGCGTTGCTCTTCCGCCCCATCCTCGACATAACCAATGTCACTTAGCTTGACGGCGTAGGCGCCGCGACTTCCGACCACGATGTTGTTGAATTGCGCCGGATCGGGCACGCGCCCCATGGTGCGCACGGTGAACTCCCGCTGGCCCGCTTCAATGCGGCCACCCGGCAATTCCATATTCTGCAGCTTAACGGCATTCGCCACATCGGCCGCGGTTACATTGAAGGCGCGCATCTTGTCGGGATCGACCCAGACTTCCACTTCACGCAGCCGGCCGCCGACGATGTCCACGTTGCCGACTCCGTCGCTCGATTCGATCAGCCGCTTGATCTGCTTGTCGGCAATGTCGGTGACTTCGCGCAGGCTGCGCGGCGCTGACACCGCGATGCGCAAGACCGGCGTGGCGTCAGTATCGAGCTTTTGTACGATTGGGACTTCCGCAGTTTCAGGCAGGTCGTTGACGATCAGGTCAACCTTGTTGCGCACTTCCGACGCGGCCACGTCGGCATTTTTCTCGAGCACGAAAGTCACGAACACCTGCGAAACGCCCTCGACTGAAGTTGAGCGCAGCTCATCAATGCCGCTGATGGTGTTGACCGCGCCCTCGACCTTGTCGGTGATCTCAGTTTCGATTTCCTGCGGCGACGCGCCCGGATTGACGACTGTGATCGTAATCGTCGGCAGATCGATCTTCGGAAATAAATCGACACCCAGCGATCGGAACGAGAACAAGCCCACGACGGTCAGGCTCAGAATGAGCATGGTCGCGAACACCGGGCGACGAACACAGATTTCAGCAAGTTTTTGCATGACCTACCCCGGAAGCGCAGGCATCCTGGCCTGCGGAACGCCGGCATCTCTGCCGACTCGTCTTTGCGAATCACTCGCTACCGCGAGCGTTCGTATCTATTGCCTGATAATTATTCCGTCGCTCAATTGATCGACGTTGCTCGTGGCCACTACTTCATCGGCCGCGACGCCACTCTTGATTTCAACCAAGTCACCCTCCGTCTGACCAGACTGCACCAGGCGTTGCTCGGCGTGGCCGTTCTTGATCACGAACACATAGGTCGATCCCGAAATCGTGCGCAGCGCTCGCTGCGGCACCAGCACTGCGGCTTCGGTTTGCGGCAACAGAATCCGCACAGTCGCAAACTGACCCGGCTTTAGTTCTGCTTTCGGGTTCTCGACGTCCGCTTCCACTGACAGCGTCCGCGACGTGGCCGTGACATTCGGCGAAACGCGCGCCACGCGTCCGGCAAAGTTGCGATCGGGATATCCCGACACGCTGACCGAGACACTTTCACCGGTGTGGATTTGCGGAATCGCCTGTTCAGGAATGTCTATGCGCACGCGCAGCGGGTTCAGATTGACCACGGTGGCAACCTTCTGTTGCGGCGAAACATACTCGCCGATGTCAGCCGGACGATCAGAAACATATCCCGGCATCGGCGAGACCACGACTGTGTAACCAAGATTGCGTTTCGCCAGCGCCACCTGTGTCGCCGCCGTATCGACCGCGGCCTGCGAGTTCGCAACTGTGGCATAGTTTTGCTGAGCCAGATGAACCATCGCCTGGCGCTGTTCAGCCAACTGATCGCGCTGTGACTTCTGCTGGTCGTAAGCCGCGCGTGAAATATCACCCGTCTCGACCAGTTTTTCGTAACGCTTTAGATTCTTATCGGCCAGCTCCAGTGCCGAGCGTGCCGCCGCCACCTCAGGCACGTTTTCAGGATTGAATTTCTGTCCGGGCCGCAAACCGATCTTGGCTTCGTTCTGACGCAGAGTCGCCTTCGCCTGATCCAGTTGGGCCTGCGCCTGCTCAATCTTGATGCGAAAGTCCGTGTCATCAAGCTTGACGATCATCTGCCCGCGACGCACTGAGCTGCCCAGGTCAACGCCGACTGCGGCAACTTTGCCTGAAGTCTCGGCCGCCACATCAGCCTGCTCGTTTGGCGCCAGGCTCCCATTGGCTTCGAAGTATCGCGGCAGTTGGCGCGAAACCGCGGCCGTGGTGTTGACAGAAATCGCCGCCGGCGTGGGGCTGGCCGACGCGTTCGCGTTGTTGTCCTGGCCCTTGGAACGGCTGCAGGCAGCGAATCCAATGGCGACAGCGCCGATCAATAAAACCAAAATGGCGAGTTTGAGTGATCTCGGAAGACTCATTTACGCGATCTCTTTCTCTTGGAATGATCTCTGACTGTGTTCTTGTGCGATCCGTTACGCCGGCCGTTCGCGGCGCTCTTCAAGACAGCGTTCTCGCCGGCGGATTTAGATTTGCGCAGTGGCGCCTTCACTTCTCTTTCTTCTTTGCGGGCGACGCCATTCAAGAGAATGTTAGCAAATTCGCGCGCCGCCATTTGATTCGAAATCCTTAACAGGCTTCGCTTCGGGTCCCACAAATTGTTATTGAGCGAATGATGCATGACCATGCCGATAAAGGCGCGCACCACCAGCGCCGGTTCAACGTCCACGATGGCGCCGTCGCGTTGCCTGTCGCGAATGTAACTGCCGAGCGATTGGTAAACTCGCCGCACAAATTTGTCCCAGAACATATGCGCGAGTTCGTGCTGCTCTAAAGCCGAATGGAGCAGCAGCCGCTGAAACTCGGGGTCGCCGTCGTGCTTACTCAACGCGTCAAGCGCAATGCCCTCAAACACGGCGTGGTCATCTTTTCGCTCAACGGCTTCAGCAACCTTTTGCAAAGGATCCATCGCATCGTGCAGGCAGGCCTTGTGATCGAGGATCGCGCTGTAGAGTTCTTCCTTCGTGGCAAAGTGGCGAAACACCATCGCCTCTGACACCCCGGCCGCCGCCGCAATCTCCTTCGTCGTGGTGCCGCGAAAGCCGCGCTGCGAAAACAAACGCATCGCCACCAGCACGAGTTGTAGACGGCGTTCTTCGCCCGCCATGCGCGCGCCATTCCCGTTGGCGCAATTGGGCGCCGATGTTTTCTTGTTTAGACTCGGCAAAATTGGTTTCCGCTGTTCGCGAAGTAAGTACTCACTTACCATTCACCAGCAAGCAAAGTCAAGTGAAGAGGAAACAAGCCTCTCGTCGCCGGGGGGCGGACTGTCCCGTCCGCATCCGTCGATCTACACGCAATTCCGGTTCAGAGTAATATTCGGGGCTTCGCGGCTCAATGCGGACGGGACGAGCACCCCAGCGGGGCTGCCCCGCCGGGGACCCCCCGGACGTCCGCGCTCCCAGCAAGTAACGACGCTCCTATCAGCCTAATTGTCGCAACCCAGGGACTGGTTCTCTCGTATGGAGAGTTTGGCTGATCACTGCACTTCGAGGAGCTAAAGAAATGTCGGAAGCAACTGGAAATGGTCAACAGACGCCGAACACGGCGATTATTAAAGGCAGCTACGGGAGAGAATTGAACATGTCAGAATTTGCAGACACTGCGCAGGAGTACGGGAAAAAGGTCTGTGACGCCGCGTCGCGCGCCGGCGATTATGTCAGCGAAAAGGTCAATGTCGTCGGCGACAAGCTCAAGGACCTGCAAGGCAAAGACTTTAACGAGATCGCCGGTGAAGCCAAGGATTACGCCCGCAAAAACCCGGGCCAGGCGATTCTGATCTCCGCAGTCGCGGGTGTGGTTTTGGGATTCCTGCTGCGCGGCGGGCGACGGTAGCTATTTTCTTAAGGACCATTCAAACGGTTACGGATTCGCGGTACTCTCCCCAGACACTACGCAGGCGATTACTGATCTCGCCTACCGTGGCATAGGCCTCGACGCAATCGAGGATTCTCGGCAGAACGTTTTCGGTTCCGCGCGCGGCTTCTTCCAGTTTCGCCAAGGCTGATTCGGTAGCATTCGCATCGCGGCGCTCGCGCAAAGCATGCAAACGCGCGACCTGGGTTTTCTCGATCGAGGGATCGAGGCGCAACGTCTTGACCAGCGGCCCGCCGTCACTTTGAAAGCGATTCACACCCACCACTATCGCGTCATCGCTCTCAACGGCGCGCTGATATTCATAAGCCGCGTTTTGGATTTCGCGTTGGATGTACCCCGTCTCGATCGCGCGCAGGGTCCCGCCCATGGCGTCGATCTTGTCGAGATAGTCAACCACCCGCCGCTCGATCTCTGTGGTCAGTTCCTCAATTGCGTAAGCACCGGCCAGCGGATCCACTGTGTCGGCAACTCCTGATTCGTGAGCGATGACCTGCTGCGTGCGCAAAGCCACGCGGGCCGCGTCTTCGGTCGGTAAGGCCAGCGCTTCATCCATCGCGTTAGTGTGCAGCGATTGAGTGCCGCCGAGAACGGCCGCCAACGCCTGGATGGTTGTGCGCACGATATTCACTTCAGGCTGCTGGGCGGTCAAGGTCGAACCAGCGGTCTGCGTGTGAAAGCGCAGCATCAACGAGCGCGGGTCGCGCGCGTGAAAGCGTTCGCGCATGAGCCTCGCCCACAGCCTCCGCGCCGCGCGAACCTTCGCGATCTCTTCCAAAAGGCTATTGTGAGCATTGAAAAAGAACGAAAGCCGCGGCGCAAAGTCATCAACCGCGAGACCGGCGCTGATGGCCGCTTCGACATAGGCGATCGCGTCGGCAAGAGTGAACGCCACTTCCTGCACCGCGGTCGAGCCGGCTTCGCGAATGTGATAGCCGCTGATTGAGATCGTGTTCCAGTTCGGAACTTCGCGCGCGCAAAACGCAAACGTGTCGGTAATCAGACGCAGCGACGGCGACGGCGGATAAATGTACGTGCCGCGCGCGATGTACTCCTTCAAAATATCGTTCTGGAGCGTGCCGCTGACTTTTTCAAAGGCGACGCCCTGTTTTCGTGCTACCGCGAGATACAAGCAAAGCAGGATCGCCGCCGTCGCGTTGATCGTCATGGAAGTCGAGACTTCACCAAGCGGAATGCCGTCGAACAAGTCAAGCATGTCCTCGAGCGAGTCAATCGCCACACCGACTTTGCCAACTTCCCCACTAGCCAACGGATCGTCAGAATCCAAACCAATTTGCGTCGGCAGATCAAAAGCGACCGAGAGCCCGGTGGTGCCCTGCGCCAGCAGATATTTGTAGCGCGCGTTTGATTCTACGGCACTCGCATAACCCGCATACTGGCGCATAGTCCACAGACGGCCGCGGTAGAGGTTGCGCCGGATGCCACGCGTGTACGGAAATTCGCCTGGATCACCGAGGTCCCGATCGTATTCAATTGGTTCGGTATTAGACGGATTGAAATCGACGGGTAGTTCAATGCCGGAAGAAGTTTTGAAGTGCTCTCGGCGTTCACCTTCGGCGGGTTTGGTTTTCGTAGCCATCGAATTGTCCGAAGGCTAGCACACGGAATCAAGCCGCGGCAATTCTTGTTTTCTCGGAGAACGGCTCCATCGATTTGACCATGCTCACCGGGTGTCTTAGCATCACGATCACTACTAGTTAAATCCGAGAACCCAGGGCTTCGGGAAATGGACGAACAAACCAAAAAGCTGGCTGAAGAGGTCGGGACTGCGATCAACGAGTCAGTGCAGCAATCGGCAAGCGTTGCCGCGGCGATTGAGCGTCTGCGCGAAGCTGGATTCGCAATGGAGCTGACTTTGAAACTTGAAATCGGCTTGCGGCCTCACAGCCAGGAAGAATCTGGAGGCGAAGGCGACGGACCGCTCGAGTTGACTGACGAGGATCTGCGCATCCTCCGATCGATGAAAATCAAAATTGATCCAGAGGAGTAGCATCCGAATCCTGCTGAAGAGGTACGATGCAAGATCGGCGGGCGTGATCTCGCGCCGCTAGGCGCGAAATATTTATAGGACGACGGCTAGATAAAGAGATGACCGCGAGAACGAACGCGACGCGTTCGTTCTCGCGGGTTTGAGATTTGAGGCACGTGCCGGGCTATAAACGTTTCGTGCCTAACGGCACGAAGACAAGATTGTGACGGCCGCAAAAACACCCCATCTAGTCCGGCGTTTCACCGCCCCCGGTGAGACTCTGTTGCCGCAAGGCCGCGGCCCCCAGCAAGCCACCCATTCCCATTGATTCGACCGCGCTACTGGGCACGATCATCAGCGCGCCTTTCTCCTTCAATCCTTCATAGAGCATGTTCATCGCGCGCAGGTGCATCGCCGTAGGATTGTTGTGATAAGACTCAGCCGCCTTAGCGAATTGCAAAGCGATTTCGACTTCCGCCTGGGCCAGGATTACGCGCGCCGCTTTCTCGCGCGCTGCCTGGGCTTCACGCGACATCGCATCCTGGAGAGCCGCGGGAATGATCACGTCGCGCATCTCGACTGATTGCACGGTCACGCCCCAGGGATTTGAGCGTTCATCGATCAGCTTTTGCAATTCGTCTTCGATGCGTTCACGGCCACGCAACAGATCGCTCAGCGAAGTGCGGCCGATAATGTCCCGCAGCGCCGTCTGCGCCGCCAACTGACGGCAGCAGGATAGTTTTGAACTTCGAGCGCGGCTTTTTCCGGATCGTAGACTACCCAAAACAAAACCGCATCGACGTTGACCGGCACAGTGTCGCTGGTTAATGTCTCTTCCGCCGCGAAAGCTGTTGTGATCACGCGCTGATCGATCCAACTGGAAATGTTATCGACGAAGGGAATGACCCAGAACAGTCCGGGGCCGCGCAGTCCGATAAACTTTCCCAGACGCAGCACGACTGCCCGCTCCCATTGCCGCGCGATCTTTGGCGACTGTGCCAGCAGCAAGCCGAGCAGAACGCCCACAATCGCGCCAGCCGGATTGAGGGTGAGCACCGTCGCCAGTGCGCCTAACGCTGCCGGCGCCAGAAACGCGACCGCCTGAACAAAGTTCACCCGAGGCGCGTTCACGGGTAAGTTGCCCCTGATTTCAAGATTTTGAATGTTAGCCATGAAAGTCTTTCTCCTTCTTGCTTGTGTAGCGCAAGTTGTTAACTTGCGATGATTTCCTGCTGACCGAATCGCAAGTTAACAACTTGCGTTACTTCTTGCGTCTGCTTTCCAGATGTTCAATCACATCGTCAATCGAAAAACCGCGGTGGTGCGTCTCAGTAATGAAGTGATCCGCCAACTCGCGCAGGCGCCGGCCGCGATCCCGGCGGCTCGCGGCCTCGTGCGGTCGCGCGGTAACAAAAGTGCCGACGCCCCGGCGCGTCTCTACTACGCCGGCGCGCTCCAACTCGGCGTAAACCTTGGCCACAGTGTTCGCGTTGATGCGCAACTCAACCGCCAACTGCCGCACGGTCGGTAGCTGGTGGCCGATCTGCAGCCGCCCGGTCGCGATCGCAAAGCGAATGGACCTCTCCAGCTGGTGGTAAAGCGGCGTTGGGTGATTGGCGTCTACCTGAAACATCGTTGCCCTATTGTACTACGACAATGGTACAAATAAGTTTCGGGGGATTAATGAACTCGAGAGGAGGATGCTAGAATTGGCATTGCCTATTCTTGTTTACCTGCTGGGCTGCTATGAGATAAGCATTCGCAAGGACTTCCTGATTGTCTTCAGCCGCCATCGAATCGGTATCCTCCGGCAAGAGATTAGTCAGTACTCTTCTTAATTCTTGCTTGTAATATAGCCTGAACACGAACGGTTTGAAGATTATTCGGAAGATCAGGGCAGCTATCCCCACATAGGCTCCCCACACATACCAGACTCCCACAATACCAATCAAGGAAAGCAACCACATGGCAACAAGAAAAGCCACTTGTTTGTTTATCGTTCTTATGATTTCGGGTTTCGCAAGAACGTTCATGACCGAACTCGTCCTATATACCAAATCAGCAGAAGGGAGAGGGCATAACTCAAGACTGAGATGGTAGCAATCATGTTGACTCACCTCACTGCCGCAGGCGATACGATGCTAATCCTATCGAAACGCTTGAAGTCATCGAGGTTGAATGTGAGCAGATTGGGGATGCCATGAACGATCATCGCAGCCACCAGCCTTGCGTCGTGAACTTCAACGCCCATTACCGAATGAGCCGTTATGAGCCTGCGCCACTGTAGATGAGTAGCTAGACTATCGGGAGCCAAACGACAGAACCGCTCAATAATACGCGCCTTGCGTTCGGTCTTTTCCGGCGAAAGTCCATAGCCACCGCGCGCCGACGCGGGTCTAGTGCAAACAGTCCAGAACTCAGCCAGAACTTGCGACGTGTAGAAGAGATCTTCGTTGTCAGCCTTTAGTCTCGCCAACGCAGTTAGGACAGGATGTCGGTCAGGATCATCCGCTGGAACGAGGCGGAGGAAAACATTCGAATCGATGAGGTACGCCATTTAGCGCTCAGAAAAATAGATATCGTCTCGCGAGAAATCTCGGGGAAGGGGTTTGACATCTTGCTCCGCCAGTGACTCCATCGCCGCTTTGAACTCTTCAGGGGCGGACACCGACTCGTTTCCGTTTGGCAAGCCTAGTAAGCTCTTCAGGTATTCATCAATCGACAGACCGCGTTCCTGTGCCTGCGCGGCTAGTGTCTCGGCAGTTTCTGGCTGAATCTCAAGCGGCGACTGCATCGTGATCATATCCTCTCGCTTATCATAAGCGCGCGCAAGGCGCGGCGCAAAGAGTTCCGCGTTTGGCTAAGCCTTAAGGCCTATGCTACCTTCTCCTCTTTAAAAACCTTCCAGTTTTATCTGTACAGGCATCGCATTAATCCGAAGGAGTTGACTGAGCAAATATGGCTACGTCTAATGGAAATGGCACGAACGGGCATGTTGGGCGCGTCGTGCAGATTATTGGCCCTGTCGTGGACGTTGAGTTTGCGGAGAATTACCTGCCGCCGATTTATGAGGCGCTGCGGATAACGTCCGAAGGCTTTGACGTGCCCGACCCGATCAATGTAATCGCGGAAGTGCAACAGCACCTGGGCGAAGGCCGCGTGCGCGCGGTGTCCATGCTGCCTACCGATGGCATGGTCCGCGGTATGAAAGCCATCGATACCGGTGGGCCAATTACCGTACCTGTCGGTGAAGGGACCCTGGGCCGGGTGATGAACGTGATCGGCGATCCGGTCGACAACCTCGGCGACATTCCTCACGAGCAACGCTATCCGATTCACCGTCACGCTCCTTCATTCGAAGAACAATCGACGGAACTGCAAATGTTCGAAACCGGAATCAAGGTGATCGACTTGATTCAGCCGTTCGTGCGCGGCGGCAAGATTGGTTTGTTCGGCGGCGCCGGCGTCGGCAAGACCGTCATCGTGATGGAACTCATCAACAACATCGCGAAGGCACGTTCCGGTTTTTCGGTTTTCGCCGGAGTCGGCGAGCGCACCCGCGAAGGCAACGACCTGCTGCGCGAGATGGTCGAATCGGAAGTTATCCAGTTCGGCGACGAGTTCAATAAGAACATGCGCGACACCGGCGCATTCGACATGACCAAGGTCGATATGAAAGCGATCGCGAAATCAAAGGTCGCTTTAATTTATGGTCAGATGACTGAGCCGCCCGGAGCGCGTCTGCGCGTGGCGCTTTCCGGATTGACTGTCGCCGAGTATTTTCGCGATCAGGGCTTGGATGTGCTGCTCTTCATCGACAACATTTTCAGATTTACGCAGGCAGGTTCAGAAGTTTCGGCGTTGTTGGGCCGCATGCCCTCGGCCGTAGGCTATCAACCGAACCTCGCCAGCGAGATGGGCGAAATGCAGGAGCGCATTACTTCGACCAAGACCGGATCGATCACTTCGATTCAGGCAGTCTATGTTCCGGCTGACGATTACACCGACCCGGCGCCCGCAACTACGTTCGCGCATTTGGACGCAGTCACCGCTTTGTCTCGACAGATTGTCGAACTCGGTATCTATCCGGCGGTCGATCCGCTGGCGTCGTCTTCGCGCATTCTGGATCCACGCATTGTCGGCGAGGAGCACTACAACACGGCACTGCACGTGAAGTTGATTCTGCAGCGCTATAAGGACTTGCAGGACATCATCGCGATTCTCGGTCTCGACGAGCTGTCGGACGAAGACAAGCTGTCGGTTTCGCGCGCGCGCAAAATGCAGAGGTTCTTTTCGCAACCGTTCCACGTGGCCTCGCAGTTCACCGGCCGCGAGGGCAAGTACGTGAAACTCGAGGACACTATCAAAGGCTTCAAAGAAATCATCGAGGGCAAGCACGATGATATCCCGGAGCAGGCGTTCTTTATGGCCGGCACGATCGAAGAAGTCGTCGAGGCCGCCAAGAAAATGGCGTAGGATTTTGTAGCGCAAGTTGTTAACTTGCGTTCTGACTCGAAGAGCTTGCGTTCTGACTCGAAGAAGAGGCCCACCCGCTACCGCAGGTGGTTCTGACAATATGGCCGAACAACTTCAACTGGAAGTCGTCACTCCTGAGCGGCGCTTGCTTTCAGAGCAGGTCAACTCAGTCACCGTGCCCGGGCGTGGCGGCGAACTTGGCATCCTGCCGGGTCACGCGCCTTTGATTTCGGAATTGCAGACCGGAGTCCTTTCTTACAACGAGGACGGAACGACATTTCAAATGCTCGTCTCTGGCGGGTTCGTTGAAGTCAACGCCGATAAGGTGTCAGTGCTGGCGGAAATTGCCGAGCGTCCCGAAGAAATCGACGCGGCCCGCGCGCGTCTGGCGCGCGAACACACGGAAAAGCAATTAAGTTCGTGGAGCGGATCGGAAGAAGATTTTGAGAAGGCGCAGGCGAAACTGGAACGATCGATAGTGAGACTACGACTGGCTTCCTCAGCCAGGGCATGACTTACCGTACTTTGCCCAGAATTTTCAGAACCCACACTTAGCGACCATTCTTGCGGACGCAAGCAATCACCTTTATTTGCAACCCATAAAACTGTTGACATCCGTCGCGAAACGGATTATAAGAATCGCAATTCTCAAGGGGCCGAGCTAAGAATTTTCCACTTCGATGAGGCCGCTAGCTATGAAAACTCATTCCGTTAGGTTGGGCATGATCTTGATTGCTCTTGTTGGTATGAGTGTCACCGGACACGCGCAACCGTCAAGAGGCCGAGTGATCGAACGGATGCCAGTTGAAAAGAACGAGCCGGTAACCGTCACCAATATTAAGGTCAACGGTCAAAGCGTAAGCTTTGATCGGGAGTTTGCTGCTAATGATGATTGGATGAAGAGCCTCGTTATTACAGTAAAGAACAAGTCCGACAAGCGCATCCTGTACATGAACGTTGACCTTTTCTTTAGTGAGCCAAGTTCACAGGAACCGGGCGCACTGTTCGATTTACTTTTTTTTGGAAACACCGCATTACGACTAAGGCCGCCCACATCGAGTGAACAGCCAATCGGATTGGCGCCGGGCGAGAGCGCGGACATTAGCGTTACCAGCAAAAAGTTTATTGACCTTACGAGGTTTCTTACCGAAATAAAGGTCTCTCAATCTGTCGACAGAGTTCGATTCAAATTAGGTCGCATCATCTTTGACGACGATACGATGTGGAGCGGCGAAGTTTTTCGACGCAATCCCAACGATCCGACCTGCTGGATTAATTTGAATCCTTGATGCGCGATCAAAGGACCGATTACCCAAACTCAGTTCGCCTCGCAGAAAGGACCCGTAATGAAAGTTCATTCCCCCGTTTGGTTGTTCTGTTCCATCTTCGTTGTTTGCACTATTCTTTACGCTGACACGCGAGTCAACACTGCGCCCCGTTCGGCACAGCAGCGTGTTAGCAGATTTCCAAGTGAGCGAAACGAACCGCTTCGCATTCGCGCCGTGAAAGTGGGCGGCGAAAAAATCAAAAACAACCAAGCGTTTGCTTCCGATGACAACTGGCTTAAGACGTTAACGATCTCCATTAGAAATATTTCACAGAAGAGAATTCTGTTTGCTTCAATCGACCTTGTGTTTTATCCTCCGCCCGGGTCGGGTGGCGGGATTGCGATAGATCAGATTGATTATGGCAATCGTGCTCTATTAATTCGCCCTCCGTCAGTTGATGATAAGCTGGGCGGCATCGCACCCAATCAAGAAGTCGATGCGCAGCTAAATGCAATCGGTTACGACCGAGTAAAAGAACTATTAACGACGGTCGGCTATCGAGACATTCACAACGTTAAGATTAAGATCGGCAGGGTAATATTCGCAGACAACACGTCCTGGTATGGTGACGATTTTAGAAGAGACCCGACCGATCCAAGAGGCTGGATCAATTCAGAATCCTCGGCTCAAGCAAAGAGCCCTACGTCCATCAGAAGTCCCAGGATTTCGATGGCTAGGTCACAAGCGTCAACTGATTCAACGTCATTGAGCCACATCTCCAACTTTGGTTTGGATTCTTCTCAGAACGCGGGAGCAGTAGGATTGCAGGCTTTAATTCTGCGCGCCTCTTACGTGAGAACTGCACCTCCAGCGTCAGATTGTTATAGGAAATCGTGGTCAGGAAATGTCGTCTGTTACTGGGGAATGCAATGCACTACGCAGAAAGATTTGACGGATACCGTGCCGGGCTCATATCAATTCACACCCGTGAGCGCTATGTGTAGTGATGTTATGGGCGATTATTGTGGAATGGGTAGTACTTCTATTGGCGTACCTTGCTCGTTCGGAGGAGGAGGAGGAGGAGGCGGCGGTCGCGGCGGTCATGAAGGTAACGGGGGCGGGTATGATGGTAATGGCTCGTGCTCCGGCGATTTCGATTGCGACTTTGGGTATCACTGTGGTGATATGTTCATGTGCGAAGAGGATTTCATCGATTGAAAGCGCGATTGGCGATGCTCGAATGGCTGGGGTCAAGCCTCAAGTTGAGTGCTTGACCCAACCCGCTAACGCGGGCGGTACTGACCCCGTCGCCCAATCGCCTCTCTCATCGCTCGCACAGCCCGCTCTAATCCCACAAACACTGCTTGCGAAATAATGCTGTGGCCGATGTTGAATTCCTCAATCTCAGTAATCTCTGCGACCGCGCCGACGTTTCTCAGAGTCAGGCCGTGACCCGCGGCGACGTGCAAACCATACTGAGCTGCTAACGCCGCGCCTTCACGCAAGCGTCGCAACTCCTGATTCGCGCGCACTGCGCCTTCGCCGTGAATACCACTTCCGCCCAGCGTCGCTTCAGCGTAGGCGGCCGTGCACAACTCAACCTGCTGTGCGTTGACTTCGCGCGCGGCTTCGATCTGATGCGAGTCAGGATCGATGAAGAGGCTGGTCATAATGCCGGCTTCGCGCAAACGATTTACCGCCGCCCGCACGATGGCTATGTTCGGCCGCACATTTAAACCGCCTTCGGTGGTGATCTCAGTCGGATTCTCCGGCACCAGAGAGACCGCATCGGGCTTCGTCTCGATCGCGATCTTCACCATCTCTTCTGTCGCGGCCAGCTCTACATTCAGATACGTAGTCACCGCTTGCCGTAGCTGGGCCACGTCCGCGTCCTGAATGTGCCGGCGATCACCCCGCAGGTGAATCGTGATTCCGTCGGCGCCCGCCTGTTCACAAATCATGGCCGCGGCCAAGACGCTCGGTTCCGGCGCGCGCCGCGCCTGGCGGACCGTGGCGACGTGATCGATATTGACGTTGAGTCGTGCAGTCATCGTTTGCTCCAGATTCGATCTATTAACCACAGAGGACACAGAGAAGAAACAAGAAACTCAGGAATGTTTCCCCCGGTCCCGTAGGGACGGAATGTTTATAGAACGCGCGATCGAAAAAATTCGTCCTCGCTCCAGGGGAGCGCAATGTCAGCCGGCGTCTTGCACCATTGGGGAAATATCGCGCTCCGCTGGAGCGCAGGTCTTGGAATACTCGTTGGATCTATAAACATTCGGCTCCTCCGGAGCCAGAGTCTGACCTCCCATGCCGCTCTGTGTCCTCTGTGGTAAATCAGTTCACGAAAGCGATACCGACGGCGTTGAAAGACCTTGCTTCACTTCTACCATCGCGGCCGTGCGGGCCGCGCTGATTGCTTCACTATATTCGCCGGCCGCCGCCGAGCGACGAATCCGGCGCACCTCATTAACCATCCGCAGGCTGTCGCGCGAGTAATTTCTCGACGCGTCCAAAGGCCCACCAGCCGTGTGGTCCCAGCGCACCGGAATCTCGCGCAACCGCAGCTGGGCCAAATGCGCGAGATAGATCAGCTCCACATCAAAACCAAACCGATCGATTTGCGCGGCTTCGATCAACGGCCGGCAGACGTTCATGCGAAACGCTTTGAATCCACATTGCGTGTCCCAAAACGGCAGGCCCGTTGCCAACCGAACGATGAGATTAAAGACGCGGCCGCCCTGTTCGCGGCGCCACGGCTGATGCACGCCGATCAGATGACGATCGAGGGCTCGGGATCCGAACACCAGATCAACTTCGCCACTTCTGATCGGCTCGACCAGCTTCGGCGTCTCGGTAATCGGTGTCGATAGATCCGCGTCCGAAAAAAGAGCGATGTTTGCGCGCGCTGCCAACAGACCCGTGCGCGCCGCGTAACCTTTCCCGCGGTTCTGGTCGTACCGAATCACTCTCGTGGCCACGGCGCCGGAATCCGCCAGGCTTTCTTCGGCAACTGTCGCGGTGTTGTCCGTGGATCCATCGTCCACCACGATTACTTCGCTCTGATCGCGTCGGTCCTTCAAGTAATCAACGATCGTGCGCAAGGATGGTCCCAGTCGCGCAGCCTCGTTGTAAGCGGGCACTATGATGGATAATTTCAGGCTCGTCATTGATCGCACACATTCTCAATGAATAAGGTGACTCGCACAAGCCGTTAGCGGGACAGTGCAGGTTCAGAGTTCGACCTTTAGGTTGCTGGTGGCAGACGCAAGCTAAAGCTTGAACTCTAAACCGAGCCGTCATCCGCCGCCGCGGTCGCTTCGGTGACTACCGACCGCTGTGTTATATTTTGGGTTCACATCTACGCGGTCTGCAGGGACAAGCAAAGATCGCCGCTTTATGAGTCGAAATTTCACGATCGTCGCCGCCCTGGTCATCGTCACGGCAAGTGTCGCTGGCGGCGTTCGCACGCGAACCTCGCACCGGCCGCTTGTTAACCTCAGCGCCGCTAAATCAAGTCAGCCGACGACGGCCGAGAAATACGAAGCCGACAAAATCGAGAGCGATTATCGCGAAGCGATTGCCACGGTCGAAGAGAAATACGCCGGCGAAATCGACTATGAAAAGGCGACCCAGGCCGCGATTCAGGGGATGCTCTTCACCCTTGATCCGCACTCGGTTTTCTTCTCGACGACGGAATTCAGAAAGCTGAAAGAAGATCAGGCTTCGAGCTTTTACGGAATTGGTGTGCAGATTAATCGTCACGACGACGGCGTTTACATTCAGTCGGTCGTGGAAGGCACGCCCGCGTCGCGCGCCGGCTTGCGCTTTGGCGACCGCATCGTCGAAGTCGACGGTAAGGACGCCCGCGATTGGTCCAGCGACGAAGTCTCGAAAAATGTCCGCGGCATACGCGGCGAGACCGTGAAGCTGAAAGTTGAGCGCGCCGGCGAAGAAGCCGCGGTCAACGTTAAGATTGTCCGCGACGCGGTGCCGCTCCCCTCGATTCGCAACGCCTTCATGCTCAACTCCAGCACCGGCTACATCGGTTTGATCGGCGGCTTTCAGCACACTACCGATGACGAATTGCGCGATGCGATTGCCATGCTTAAGAAAGTCGGCATGCGCCAGTTGATTCTGGATCTGCGCAACAACCCGGGCGGGTTGCTGGATCAGGCGATCGATGTGGCCAGCGAATTCCTTCCGCGCGATCAGGTCATTGTTTCGGTCAAAGGACGCAGCGAATATCACGATCCGGCGGTTTATAAATCAAATGGCAGCGACCCGGAAGAACTGCCTTTAGTGGTCTTGATCAATCGCAACACTGCGTCGGCTTCCGAGATTGTGGCGGGAGCAATACAGGATCATGGGCGCGGACTGGTGGTCGGCGAAACCAGTTTTGGCAAGGGTTTGGTCCAGCACGTTTTTCAACTTCCTTTCAACACGGGATTGACGCTGACGACCGCGCGTTACTACACACCGTATGGCCGCTCTCTGCAGCGCGACTATTCCAGCGGCTCGCTCTACGATTATTACGTCCGGCACGATCAGAACGATAATCAGCAGCCAATTCAACCGGGTCAGCCGTCGCCGAATGAACCCGCGCCGGCGCACGGCTCGAACGCTCCGGCATTCCGCACTGCTGCTAACCGTATCTTTTATGGCGGCGGCGGCATTACGCCCGATATCGAAGCGCGAGCGTTGACGGCGACGCCGGTGCGTGGCCGGATCATTGAAGCGGCGTTCTATTTCACGCGTTTGCTGGCCGCGGGCAAGATTCCCGGTTTGGAATCGTACCGCGTCGATAAGGTCGAATATGGCCGGACGGCGAATGTTCCCGGCGCTGATCGGATCACCCCCGTGGTCCTTGATGCTTTTCGGAATTACCTGCGGAAGGATCAGTCGCGGCACCTGCAAGTCGCGCAGACTGACGCCGAACTCGATTTCGTTAAGCTCCGTCTGCGCGAGGAATTAGCTACCGCAACGTATGGCTCCGATGCAGGTCAACGCGTGCTGCTCGAAAGCGATCCCCAGGCACTGCGCTCCATCGGGGTGTTGCCCGATGCGAAGCGTCTCGCCGAGAGCGTTCGCAATGGCACCCCGATCAGTCTTAACTTCAAACCCGCTTCCCGCCCAAGCCTGCTCCCTTTTCTTCCCGGCTTCGAAGATCAGGACGAGATCCTAATCTGACTATTACGGTGATGGTTTAGAGGCGGGCTGCTGCCAGCCCGGCCCCTGACATTGATCGGCGGGCGCTAAACAAATCATTTGACTTTATCAGCGCATCAGAATAGAAGTGGCGTCGGTCGATCACTTCGTCATCGAGGGAACCTATGAATCGCAGGACGTTTGTACGTAACAGCGTGGCCGGTGGTGTCGGCATGGCCAGCTTGAGCATCACCAGCACCGCCAAAGAAGCAGCAGACACTTCATCTGCCGGCACCGCCCCGCCGCCGGCATTCGAACTTGACGAAGCAACCATCGCCGAACTGCAAACCGGAATGGCCTCGGGCAAATACAGCGCGCACGCGCTGGCTGCGAAGTATCTCGACCGAATTGACAGTGTCGATAAGAAGGGTCCGGCGATTCATGCAGTGATCGAGTTAAATCCAGATGCGTTGTCGATAGCGGACGGCCTGGATAAAGAACGCAAGGCGAAAGGACCGCGCGGGCCGCTGCACGGTATCCCGGTGCTCATCAAAGACAACATCGATACGCACGATCGCATGACGACAACCGCGGGTTCATTGGCGCTCGGCGGATCGATTCCGTTGCAGGATTCGTTTGTGGCGCAGAAGCTGCGCGCCGCGGGCGCTGTAATTCTGGGCAAGACCAATCTGAGCGAGTGGGCCAACTTTCGTTCCAGTCATTCGAGCAGCGGCTGGAGTGGCCGTGGCGGTCAAACGAAAAACCCTTACGTGCTCGATCGCAATCCCTGCGGCTCAAGTTCCGGCACCGGCGCCGGTGTCGCGGCGAACCTTTCAGCCATCGGAATTGGCACGGAAACAGACGGATCCGTGGTGTGCCCTTCGAGTGCGAATTCGCTCGTAGGTATCAAACCAACTCTGGGATTGATCAGCCGCGCCGGCATCATTCCCATCTCACATAGCCAGGATACGGCCGGGCCGATGTGCCGCACAGTGACCGATGCTGCGATTCTGCTCGGCGCGCTGGCCGGCATTGATTCTCGTGACGACGCTACCAAAGCCAGCGCCGGCAAATCATTTGCTGACTATACGAAGTTTCTCGACGCCAATGGCTTGAAGGGCGCGCGAATCGGCGTTCACCGCAAGGGCTTTGGCTTCAACGACGCGGTCGACAAACTGATGGGCGACTGCATCGACATCATGAAAGCGCGTGGCGCAACCATGGTCGATCCGGCCGACATTCCCACTCAGGGCAAGTTCGACGACTCTGAATTGGAAGTGCTGCTTTATGAATTCAAGGCCGATCTGAATTCGTATCTCGCTTCGCTCGGCGCGGGCGCCCCGGTGAAGTCCTTGAAGGAGATCATCGCCTTCAACGAACAATATAAGGATCGAGAGATGCCTTACTTTGGTCAGGACCTTTTCATTAAGGCCCAGGCGAAAGGACCGCTGACCGACAAAGCTTATCGCGCCGCGCTGGCGAAAGATCAGCGGATGTCGCGCAAGGAAGGCATCGACCTGGTCATGGCCAAGAACAAGCTCGACGCGCTGATCACGCCGAC